>Ga0182024_10000191_pt1 | contig 145573 bp, 129 predicted proteins | sample P32metaG_FD_120480 | JGI IMG/M metagenome (GOLD analysis project Ga0182024, IMG submission 120480) | Permafrost microbial communities from Stordalen Mire, Sweden - P3-2 metaG (Illumina Assembly) | ecosystem: Environmental > Terrestrial > Soil > Wetlands > Permafrost | place: Sweden: Stordalen...
CCGGCGTTGTGCCGGCGTTGTGCCGGCGTTGTGCCGGCCGCGCCGTGGCGCCGAATGCGTGCCGCGCCGTCGGCAGGTTCGATGGCGCCCCCTATGCATCCGACGGTGTTGGACTCGCGTACGCCGGTTCACCGGGAGTACCAGCGCGGGCTCGGCGTGGCAGCACGACGCGCCGAGCGAGTGCCTGCGACGGACGCTCCACAAGACGCCACCCGATGACGGCAACCACGATCGACGCGGTCACGGCGGTCAACCAGGTGATCAGGCCGAGCGCTGGCGTCAGAGATTGGCCGGCCAAATGCTGGGCCAATGACACCACCCGATAGCCGATGCTCGAGTGGTACAGGTAAAGGCTATAGGAGATCGCCCCGAGAAACTGGATGGGACGCCAGCCGAACCAGCGGTCGATTTCCGGCCGCGCCGCGCTGAGCATGCAGGTCAGTGTGACAGCCAGAATAATCGCGAATTGGATGACTGATTGGCGCCCGGCGGCGGGCACTACGGACACAAGCCAGGCCACGATAAGCACCCGCGCCGGAACGACTCCCGCAACGACCCACCACGCCAAGGCGCCCGAAAAAAATTCGAACCACCGGCTGAGTGCGACACCGAAATCCACGCCGGTGAGAAGCCCATTGTTCACAGCCACTGAGGCGATGAACAATGCCGCAAAGATCACCACGACCGTGATCCTGCTCGCTTGGCGGCCGATGCGCCCGTCCAGCATCCGCCAGATGACCAGGATGCCGATCAACGTCAGATAGAATTGGACCTCGTAGCAGAGCGTCCAGAAGATGACGGAGATGTCGCCGTAGCCTAGCAGGTCCTGCAGGTAGAACAGGTGGGCGACGATCTGCGCGACTGACGGTACCGGCGTGCCCAGCGAGGGGAAGAACCTGAGTCCAGCGAAGATGAGAGCGAGTTCGAGGGCGATAGCCGTCCAATACGGTGGATCGAGGCGCAACGCACGCTTGAGGGTAAACCGGCCTAGGTAACCGAGCGTCCACGAGCCATCTCGCACCGAATACGCGATGACGAACCCGCTGAGCACGAAGAACACATCGACGCCGAAATACCCGAAGCGGAATAGATGCGACAGGATGTTCGGCATCCACGGCTGCGGCGCCCGGTCGAGTGCCCCCTGCACGTGAAAGAACACGACGCCGAGAGCAGCGAAGCCGCGAAGTGAATCGAGGGCCAGAAAGCGGCGACTCCGTCCCTCCGCCATCCCCGCGTTAGTCGCGTTCACTGCTCGTCACGCATCACAATAGGAACTTACCGCCGCGTGTCAACCGCTCGCGGGACGGCCGTAGTGCGGTTCCCGCCAGTCCCTCTGTCCGCCCTCGATTAACTTCAAGTCCATGGCCATGGAAACCGCCCCGGATCGCCCCGCCGCGTTGACATCGTTCGTCGCGCAGCAGGCGCGCACGCGCTGGCTTCGCACGCGCGATGCCGGACGCTCGGCTTTCGTTTGGCGCTACGGTATCGTCGGGTGGGGTCTGCCCGCGGGCGCCGCTTCAGCGTTCGTGCACGTCGTTCGCGTACACGGACCGGGGCCACCCTGGACGGCGGCAGTCGTGCGCCCTCTCTGGGGAAGCGTGGCGGGTCTCATCTGCGTCAGCGCCGTGGCGGGCTATCTGTTCGGCGCGTGGCTCTGGGACTTCTGTGAGGCTCGTTTCAGCAACGAGGCGCGCTAGCGTACTGCTCGCGTACGGGGCAGCGATAGCGTCAGTTCGCGATTGGCCCGTATGCGCGAACGTCCGTCCCCTCCATCTGCCATGTCGCCCGCATCGGGATCTTGGGATCGAGCCCCAGGCTGGTCATGACGTGATTCGACAGGCTGGGCGCCGCCCCGTCCGCCGAGGCGTGCTGCACACCGATTTCGAGGAGTGATTCCAGACGCGTGCCATCGTGCGTCGCGACGAGCATGGTGCCCACGGCGACGCCCTTGCACGCGAACCGGGCCCGCCCCGGGCCGATCCCGTGCCGCGCAGCCGCCGCCCAGATCGGATGTGCTTCGTCGAGCACGGTCGTGACGTCGGCGCCGCCGAGGACGAGGTACGCATACCCGAACGCACCGAGGGCGCCGGGCCACGCCTTCGCGACCGCCTGTCGCGCCGAGCCAGCCCGCTTGTAGAACGTGCGCACCGCCCCGCGACGCCACAGGAAATCGTATGACGGCGCATCGCCGAGTTGCAGCACGAAATCGTAGTCGTTGTAGCTGGACACCAGGTCGAGCACCGCGGCCCGGCCGAATCCCGATCGCTGGACGAGACCCATGTAGCCGCGCGCATTGTAGAGATAGGTGCGGAAATCCTGCTGCGACCGCGCCTGGACCACCATCTGCGCCACGCGCCGCGGCAACGCAGGCACCAGGCGGAGCCCGGTGTGCGTGTCCGGCATCCCGGCCAGTGTCTCCATGGCGAACCGGTTCTCGATCGCCATCGCGAACACACCGTCAGGCACCAGGACGCGGCGCACCTGCTCGAGCATCAATCGCTGCAGGTCGTCGGGGCGCCCCGCGCCGTGGAGCCCGGCCCACTCCAGCACGCCGTTCATGGTCACGAGGCCGAAGTCGCCTGCCGAAAAGGGTAGCGTCAGTCCCGTCCCCTCGACGAACGATGCGTTGGTGCGGCCGTCCTGCTGGGCACGGAGGTTCCCGTAGCGCACGCGCGTGGACAAGGCATCCAGTCCCACGGCGCGACGGTAGTACTGGCTGAGTCCGAGTACGAGCGATCCGAATCCGCATCCGACATCCAGCGCATCGGTCTCGCGGGGCCGCAGCAGCAACACGTGCCAGTTACCGAGTCCGAGATCCCGCATCCGCTTCGCGAAGAACGGATACCGGCCCGCGATCGCGTCCAGCGCCGGCCGCCAGCCGGTGGTCTGGCTGTCCGAGATCAGATTCTCGATGACCGTGACATCAGGGTCCGCCCACTGCGCGCTGCGCGCCTCGGCGACACCGTTGGCGGGTGCCGTCATGCCCGACGGTCCCCCGTCGCCTGGGCCCGATGACACGACGCGGCCCGGCTCGCCGTTCGCGGCGCGGCAATCACTCCCTTGCTCATCGTGTGCATTGGTCGTCAGGGATCACATAAAGAGACATACTGCGGCATGTCAACGGTCCATAGCCTCGGCGCACGCACCATACTAGAGGACTGGAATGCACGCGTGCCGCAACTGGCCGCCGTAACGCGCTCGACTTTTCCAGGGGGGAACGCGATCTTTCCGCCCCGCCGGCTGGCGGAGGAACGGAGGTTCCGGATCACGGGCGAACGACGGATGCTCGAGGGCACAATGACCACCATGGCCGGTTGATCGTGCTGGGGCATCCGCTCGTCCAGAATGTCAGCGCGGACTCGGTGCGCGAGGCAATCAGCACCGTCTTTTCGAGGCGTGCGTACGACCGGTCCCTCGGTGAGACACTGCTCGGCATGGCGTGGAACAAGGTGATCGAATGGTGGCATGCGCTGCTCGAGGGGCTCCGCCATTCAGGCCCCGTCCGGGCCGGTGTGTACGTGCTGCTCGTGGTCGTGCTCATCGTGGTGGTCGCCCGCATCGCCATGCTCAGCAACGCGGGCACGGAGTTCCGGCGCCGCGGTGTTTTCGGCGGCCGCGGAGGACCGGAAGACGCGTGGGGTGATGCGGAGCGCCTCGCGCGCGCGGGACAGTATACCGATGCCGCGCACGCGCTCTATCACGGCCTGCTCTACGACATGGCGCGGCAGGATCAGATCCAGCTCCACCACTCGAAGACGGTCGGCGACTACGGGCGCGATCTGCGCCGCCGATCATCGCCCTTCGCGCCACGGTATCGCGAGTTCGCGCGGTCGTACGAGACCGTGGTCTACGGATTGGGGACCTGCGATCGTGAGCGCTACGAGCGCCTCTACGCACTCGCGACGGGCATCGTGCGCGTCGCGGCATGATGAGCGGCGGCGAGACGCGCGCGACCACCGGAGCGGCGCGTGGCTGACGCATCACCGCACGACGCTCCGCCGGGGAGCAAGCCGCCGTCCATACTCGCGCTGGCCCTGCGGCCGCGCGTGGCGCTCCCGGTGCTCACCGGGCTCCTCGTGGTCGCGGTGCTGGTGACTCCGCAATCGGGTCCGATCCAGCCGGACCTCCGTCTCACGACCTACTCGTCCTCGCCCGGTGCGGCCTCCGGCATTTACGACGTCGCCCAGCGTCTCGGATGGCGCCCCAAGCGACGCACGTCGCCCATCACGGATGATCTCGACACCGCGGCCGTGTACGCCGTGCTGGCGCCCGTCAAGCCGATCACGCCGCCGGAAGCGCACGCGCTCCTCGATGCCGTCCGTGGAGGCGCTGGACTGATGTATGTGGTGTCCGACTCGGGGGCGCTCGAGGACTCGCTGCAGGTCAATCGCTCCGACTCGGGATTCAATCTGACGCCGGTCCCAAAAGCGATCGCGTCACAGTGCGCGCGCGACAATATCGAGAACATGCTCGACTGGTTTCGCGATGGTGTCCATCTCTATCGTCTCGAGCCCCACCGCGCCGTGACGTCCGAGATGCCGGTCTTCGTGACGGTCGATCGGCCGGCGCCCAGCGCCGAGCATCTGCCGCGGGAGGCGGCGGCGTTCGGCTTCACCCTGGGGCGTGGCCGCGTCGTCGTCTATTCGGACCCGGATTTGCTGCGCAACGACGTCGTACGAATCTGCCGCTGGGATATCGGCCACCGCGTGGTGGAGTCGCTCGACTGGGTAGCCGCTGGCCGGCGGCAGGCACTCGTGTTCGATGAGTACGATCAGGGGTACGGCACGCAGCCGAGCATGTGGCGCGTGAGCCGGGAGTTCCTGTTTGGCTCCACCGTGGGACGCGCCTTCGCGCAGGCGATCGGCGCCGCCCTCGTCCTGATGCTCGCGCTTGGCGTCCGGCCGATCCCGCCGCGCGACGTGCCGCGGATCGAACGGCGGTCGCCCCTCGAGCACGTCGATGCGCTGGCGCGCGCCTACGAACGCATCAACGCCACCCGGCTCGTCGCGCGCCGGCTCGCCGCCGGTCTTCGCCGGCGGCACGGCCGCGGCACGTGGTCGGCGCGGGCGGCGGGGACAGGCGGCGGCGATGCCGACGAGCGATTCCTGTCGGCCGTCGTAGTGGGCCATCCTGGTGTCGCTGCCGATGCCGCCCGGATCCTGTCCGCCGAGCGTAGCCCGGTGCCAGCCGACGGCTTGCAGGCCCTTGCCGACGCCGTGGATCATATCGATCAAGCCTTCCCTTCCCCCAAGCCGTGAGGCCGTACCGTGTCTGATACCCCGCCACTGACCGCCGAGCAGATCGCCGACGCGCTGCGCCGAATCCGCGACGCTGTCGCGACCCGGGTCGTCGGCCAGGATCAGGTGATCGAGGAGGCTGTCGTCGCCTTTCTCGCCCGTGGGCATGTCCTGCTCGAGGGCGTTCCCGGCACTGCGAAGACACTCCTCGTGCGGACACTGGCTGACGCCCTCGGCGCGAAGTTCGGACGGATCCAGTTCACGCCCGACCTCATGCCGTCCGATATCACGGGCGTGAGCGTGCTGCGCGATGCCTCTCGCGATTTCGAGTTCCGGGCCGGCCCGATCTTCACGGATCTGCTGCTGGCCGACGAGATCAACCGGGCGCCCGCCAAGACCCAGGCGGCGCTGCTCGAAGCGATGCAGGAGCGGCAGGTCACGACCGACGGCGTCGCGCGGCCGCTCGATCCGCTCTTCACAGTGTTCGCGACGCAGAATCCGGTCGAGTACGAAGGGACGTATCCGCTGCCCGAAGCCCAGCTCGACCGGTTCCTGGTGAAGATCAAAGTCCCGTATCCAGCCAAGGACGCGGAGCTCGAGATGCTGTCGCGCTATTCGGAAGGCTTCGACGCCGACCGGCTGAGCACGCGACCCGTGGCGCCGGTGCTCGATGAGGCGGGATGCCGCTCACTGCGTGCGGCAGTGGACGGGGTCAAAGTTGCACCGGAGGTCCGTGAATATGTCGCCGACATCGTCCGCGCGACGCGGGAAGACACGGGCCTCACGCTCGGCGGATCGCCCCGCGCGATGGTGGCGCTCTTCCGCGCGGCACAGGGTGCGGCGCTGCTCGCGGGCCGCGATTTCGTGACGCCCGATGACGTCAAGGATTACGTACCTGCCGTGCTGCGGCACCGAGTGATCGTGGCACCGGAGCTGGAGGTCGAGGGACGCTCGGCCGACGATGTGCTGCAGGGCGTGCTCACTCGCGTGAACGCACCCAAGTGACCGGCCCCGCAGCGTCCGTTTGATGCCGGAGCGCGGCTGATGTACGTCCCGACGCGGCGTCTGGCCGCGGTCGTACTGGTGACCGCGCCCGCATGGTGGCTCGCGGCGATCGGATCGTCGTTCGCGTTCGTCGTCGCGCCGGTGGTGATCGCGGTGTTGGCGATCGCGACCCTGGCCGATGCCCTCGCCATACCGGGACGCAGATCGGTGACCGTCGCGCGAACGTTTCCGGCGTCGGTTGGCGTCCGGGATGTCGCGACCGGTACGTACCAGCTCTCGGCGCGCTGGCCGTTCCGGGTGGCGGGGGAGCTCTACGATGCGCTTCCCGCTGCGCTCCGCCGGGAGACACCTGCGCCGCAGACGTTCGGCATGCAGCCGGGCGGTGACGCGACCATCTCGGTCTCGGTGAGTGGCCGCGACCGCGGGGAATGGCCGTTAGGTCCCGTGGCCCTCCGTTTCCTCGGACCGCTCGGTCTCATGGCCCGGACCGTCCGGTATCCACAGGGCGATCACACCCTGGTGACGCCGTCGATCGCCTCCGTGCGGCACTACCGGCTCCTGGCGTTGCAGCGGCGCCTGCGTGACGCGGGCGTGCGGGTGCTCCGGCGCCGCGGCGAGGGGACGAGCTTCGCGGGATTGCGGGAGTACGTGCAGGGCGACGATCCGCGGTTCATCGACTGGAAGGCGTCGGCGCGCCGGCGCGCGCTCATCACGCGCGAGTTCTCCATCGAGCAGGGGCAGACGGTGTTGATCGTGATCGACTGCGGGCGGCTCATGACGCAGTTGGCGGACGATCTGCCGCGATTCGAGTACGCGCTGTCGTCGGCCCTGGTGCTCGCGGATGTCGCGGCGGGATCCGGCGATCAGGTCGGGATGCTGGCGTTCGATGATCAGGTGCGCGCGTGGGTGGCGCCATCGCGTGGGAGGGAGGCGTTGCGCTCGATCCGCGCGGGCCTCATCCCGCTTCGCGCGACGATGGCGGAGCCGGATTACGCGACCGCGTTCCGCACACTGGATGCGCGGCAGCGTAAGCGGGCGCTGATCGTGTTCTACACGGATGTCATCGATCCTCGCGCCTCGCAATCGCTGATCGCGCACACGACGCGTGGTGCGCGGCACCATTTGCCTGTGGTGGTGGCGTTGCGCAACGAGTCGCTGGTGGCGGCAGCCGTGACGGGCGGCGGCCGCACGACGACGGCGGTGTACGAGCGGGCGGCGGCCGAGGAGTTGCTGTCGGCGCGGGAGGACGCGCTCCAGCGCATGCGGCAGGCGGGCGTGTCGGTGATCGACGTGCGGCCGCAGGCGATGACGGCGGCGGTGGTGAACCGTTATCTCGAGCTCAAGGGGCGCGGGGCGGTGTAGCCGGGGTAGCAGATCTACTAGATCGGCGTAGGTTCGAGGGTTCTCATCGCCTTCTGTGAACTTGGAGCAGGAGTGACGGCATGGCAAAACTCGTCTTTGGCATGATGCAGTCGCTCGATGGCTATGTTGCCGGTGTCGCTCCCACGAACTACGACCGATTCCTGCAACGCTCGACGGCAGAGCCCGGTGGACCACAATTACCCGGCCCTGGCGAGCAGCTCGGTCGCCACTTCAACGACCATGTCCGGACCCTCGCCGGCATCGTCTACGGCCGGCGCATGTATGAAGTGATGCGCTACTGGGACGACGATCAACCCGACTGGGACGGCGTCGAGCGCGACTTCGCGATGGCGTGGCGCGGCAAGCCGAAGTGGGTCGCCTCACGCACACTCAAGGATGTCGGTCCCAACGCCACGCTGATCCGCGACGACGCCAGCGCGTTCGTGCGCAAACTGAAGGAAGAAATCAGTGGCGAAATCGACGTCGCCGGACCCGAGCTCGCCGGCAGCCTTACCGCGTCCGGCCTGATCGACGAGTATCGGCTCTACTTCCGCCCCTTCGTCCTCGGCCGTGGCAAACCGTACTTTGCCGGTCCACTGCCGGCACTTCACCTCGTTGGCACGGAACCCGTTGGTGAAGACGCGGTGAGGCTGACATACGCCACTGTGCGTCGCGCGTAGCGCGTACGGTGGTGTACGAGCGTCGCGTCGCTCACGTTTCACTTCACACTTCCCGATCTTCGTCGCCTCGCCCTCCCGGCTGTCCTACCGCCGCCACTGGGACCCACCATTCGGAGGCCCTTCATCATGATGCGTTCGATCCCGTTGCTATTCCTTACCGCCCTCCTGGGCGCCGCGCCGTCGCATTCCGTTACCCCGGTCGCGCCGCCGTCGGTGTTAGCGGGGGATCGCGAGGTCTGGAGGATGGTGATGGGCTACGTCACCGCGGCCGCGGAGCAGGTGCCGGACTCGAGCTACTCGTATCGCCCCACGCCGACGGTGCGTACGTTCGGACAGCTCGTCGCGCACATCGCCGGCTCCCAGGACATGTTCTGCGCCTTGGCCCTCGGCGACGAGGCGAGCGCCTCGGACCACATCGAGAAGACCACGACGGGGAAGGCCGCATTGGTGGCGGCGCTCAAGGCTTCCATCGAGCACTGCCAGAGGGCGTACGCGATGACCGACGCCGACGCGATGAAACGGACGGTCAAGGTGTTCGCCGGCGAGCGGTCCGCACTCTGGGCGTTGCTCTATAATACGGTGCACGACGACGAGCATTACGGAAACATCGTCACCTACATGCGCATGCTCGGCATGGTGCCACCGTCGAGTCAGCCGTCGCGCTGAGCGAGTCCGCGGGTGTGTGATGCGTCATGCCGCTATCCCATCGACACACGCTCACAACTATCACCCGGCCTTCGACGAGACGAAACGTCGGCCCTACGAAGCCGTCCGCGCTCACTCCGAGCGCATCGCGATGATGGGGTCCACACGCGCGGCTCGACGGGCTGGAAGCCAGGACGCGATCGTCCCGACCGCGGCGAACACGAGACACACGAGCGCGAGAGTTGGTGGATCGAGTGGCTCGATTCCGAAGAGTAGACCGCGGATCACACGCGCGAGGAACACTGCGCCCAGAATGCCCGCAACCAGGCCGGGCAGGATCAGTGACGCGCCACGTCTGAGCACGAGGTTCACGACATCCTGCGAGTCCGCACCGAGCGCAATGCGAATCCCGAAGTCCCGTGTCTGCTGACTCACAGCGTAGGAGACCACCCCGTAAACACCAAGCGTCGCGAGCAGCAGCGCAACGGCTGCAAAGGCGCCGAGCAACTGGGTGTAGAGGCGTGACTGCGACACCGACTCAGCCAGGGCCGCGTTCATGGTTCCGAGTTCATACATCGGCACCTCTGGATCCTCAGATGCGATCACGCGCCGGATCTCCCGCTCCAGCCCGGCTGGCGGCAGCGCGGTGCGAAGGAGGAAAGTCGCTCCTATTGGGAACCTCCGGTATGGGAGGAATGTCGCCGGCGCGGGTGTGCTCCTGAGCGATGAGTAATAGACATTGCGCACGACACCGATGATCTCTCCGCGGGGATGCACAGCGCTGTCTTCCGGCGCGGCCGAAGCGCCGTGCCAAAAGCTGTACGTCAGGTGCTTCCCGATCGGGTTCTGCCCTGGGAAGTCGCGGTCTGCCAGGGCTTGGTTGATCACTATGACCGGGACGGCGTTGCTGCGGTTCTCGTCCGCCGTAAAGGTGCGCCCGCGCACGAGCGACATCCCCATGGTGTGAAAGAAATCGGGCGAGACCGGGTGGAGCTCGGACCTGGGCTCGGTGCCCGGTGCGGGTGGCGGGTTACCATCGATCGTGAATGACGTCGAAGGGCCAGACTGTTCCGAGTCGAAGGGGCGGTTGGCCGCCACCGCCACGCTCTGCACACCCGGCAGTGTCGCGAGCCCTGCTTGGACACGATCGGCGAATTGGTTCACCGGGGCGTCGTATTCATATTTCTTGCTCGTAAAGGCGACATCGAACACCACAAGGTGATCTGGCCCGAAGCCCGGATCCACGTCGGTCAAGCGCTGAAAGCTGCGGATCAAGAGCCCAGCCCCGACCAGCAACACGGTGCCAAAGGCGAGCTCCGTGAATACGAGAACGGATCGAGCGCGCCCACTACCAGAGGTGCTGCCACCTCTGCCCGAGCGGAGCATGCGTGCGATGTCCCAGCCGGAGACATGCAGTGTGGGCACGAGACCGAAGGCTAGACCTGTGGCGAGAGCGAGCGCGACCGAAAATGCGAGCACGCGTGCATCGACGCCTACATCCTGCGTGCGCGGCAGCGCAAGCGTCCCCCCTGCCGTCAGCGCATGCACCACGACTACGGCGATCACGGTGCCGAACACTGCCCCGCCCAAGGCAATGAGCATGCTCTCGGCAAGGGATTGACCGAGGAGCTGTCGCCGCCCCGCACCCAAGGCGGTTCGCACAGCCACTTCAGAGGCCCGCGAGGTGGCCCGAACAAGCAACAGGTTGGCCACGTTTGCACAGGCTATCAACAGCACGAACATCACGGCGCCAAGCATTACCCAGAGCGGCCCCTCGACCTCGCCCACGATCTCTTGCCGAAGCGGGACGGCCGCCACACCGACTCCGGCGTCGTACTGCGGGAACGCCTGGGCGATGCGGCTCGCGACCGTGCTCAGATCGCGCTGTGCGCTCGCGAGCGTGACGCCGTCGCGTAGCCGCGCGATGGCCGCCGTATTATGATCGCCGCGACCGATGTCACCGATCTCCCAATTTTCCCAAACTGCGGGGTACCACAGCTCGGCGTTGTCCGGGAAGGTGAACCGGGGCGGCGCCACACCAACGACGACGTAGGACTCGCCGTCGAGCGTGATCTGTGCTCCTATGACACCGGGATCGGCATTGAAATAGCGCCTCCATGCACCGTCCGACAGGACGAGCACCTTGGTCGCAGTTCTCGCGTCTTCACCGGGCGCAAACGTTCGCCCGAGCTGTGCACGTGTGCCGAGCAGGGAAAAGAACTCGGCGCCTACCCGGGCTGCGTTGACGCGCAGCGGGGGAGCTTTGAGGCGGAGCAGGTCGAGGTTCTGGTGACTCTGAAGGGCAACGACACCGGTGAAGCTGCGGGTCTGATTACGGAAGTCGATCAGATCTTGCGGCGACACCGGCAGAGTCGCAGCCCGCGGGTCGGTCGCGTGCAGGTACACGAGTCGGTCCGGCCGCTGGAAGCCGAGTGGCTTGAGGAGCACGCCGTTCACCAGGCTGAACACCGCGGTGCTGGCGCCGATCGCGAGTGACAGGGTGGCGATCGCGATCAGGGTGAACGCGGGCGTGCGTGCGAGCCGGCGCGCAGCGTAGCGGAGTTCCTGGATGGCTGCTTCCTTAATCAAGTGCACCGTAGGGGAGAACTGGGACGCAACCGAACGAACCGTGCCAGTGCCCAGAGTCGGCCGAACCATCTGTCCAGCACCGACTTCCAAGCTCGCGGCGTGGGCTGCCTCAATCTCTATTCGCCCGCTATTGACACGCCATATCCCAAGAGCACACGAGAGAGTTCACACCTAGTGAAACGGATACGGGCGTTTCCCGGACACTACCCCACCTATCCCGGCGTATTGTAGCGGGGATAGGTGATGGGGTGGCCCCCGGACTGGCACGTAGGTCCGGGTGCACCCCGTGGCAACCCTTTCTATGTAGGTTTTGCGGTCGCAGGTGCCTCGCGCTCTGGCCAGACCGCCATGATCAGCAGGCCCACGGCAATTCCTATCGACACTTCGACAAAGCGGTGCAACGCGGAAACCCATCCGGCCCTCTCGTGCGATGCCAATACCACAATCGCGAGGGTGGTGCCCGCAAAGCGATACGCGGTTCGATCCCTATTGGCGGACCGAAGGTTGGCTCGGGTACCAGACTCCGTGCGCGGGCGCAGCATCCTCTATGTGGGCCGCCGCTCTGACGCAACCACTTGTGGGCTCAGAGCTGTCTATCACTCTGTTGGTGACTTACCACTCCACGCGTCTCGTCGCGCCGTGATGGGTAACGTGGTGTGCAATTGACGGAGGTCGCGATGAAGCGTTGGATACTCGTGGGTCTGGTCATAGTGTGCGTCGTCGCGGCAGACGGTCAGGCGGAGGATTGTGCGCCCGTGTCCCGAGGGGACGCGCGATGGCACCAACTGGCTAGCCAGTATATCCGGATCGAACGCGCCATCGTTGCCAACGACGCGAAGCAGTTATTTGCCCTCTACGCGCCAGGATTCGAAGCCCACATGTTCAACGGAGAAGTGTGGTCATACAAGCAGTCGGCGACGTATTCCACGGCGGGGTTCGACCAAGTCAAGGAAAATCTTTCTATCAGCAACACCATCCTGGACCTGATCAGCTGCGGTCCGATGACCTTGAAGGCCACCGTGTTGCAGCAATGGTCGAGACGCCAGCTGAGCGCAGGGCAATTGCGACTTTTTCAAACGACTACGGTTCAGGATGAGACGTGGGCTCTCATCGATGGTGAGTGGAAACGCACGCTCGTGGACAACGAACGGCCAGGAGCGTGGCTCGTGGACCTCAAGCGCGTCGATCCGATGAAGGGGTACGATCCTGTGGCGCCCCCGTTCGATCCGGACAGTCTCCTTCGGAGCGGGGATCGCGCCAAATAGTACGCCTCGTGCGCATGCCGAGCGAATCGGGGGCAATGCTCGGCGCTGCGCGGGTGCTGGGCTGCTCCAGAGCGGAGACGGTCATGCCCCTTCGACCCGAGTGAACATCTATTTCAGGGGCGCGGCACTGCCTGCGCGAGCCAGACCGTGTGATTGCCACAGTCCGGGTCGTCCACGACATGTGCCACGACACGAAATCCATTCGAGTCGAGCAGCGTCTCGTATTCCTCGGAGGCCAGACTGGCGTGGTAGAGCGGTTCCCCCCGATATGAGCCGACACTCTCACCATGCAATGACCCACTCGTGAACATCAGGACGGTGCCCGGCGCGGCGTGTTGCCTGAAGACAGAGAACATACCACGCTGATCGTCGGCCGAGAGATGAAAGAAGCTGTCCCAGGCGAGCAGTCCGTTGAAAGTCCTGCCGGGCGCGAATGTGCGCATGTCAGCGATGTGCCAACTCCGATCAGGAAAGCGAGTGCGACAGAGGGCAATCAGCGTCGGCGACGTGTCCACGCCGTCGACGGCAAAGCCTTGTTCGATGAGATCGCGCGCTATCGGTTCAGCAGAGCCGCAGCCCAGGTCTAGTATCGTCGCGCCGTGAGGTAGGAGCTTGGTGAATCGGTCGAGCCAAGCGCGTTCGTTCCTGAGTTGGCGTCCTCGATCCGCGACATAGTCGTTCGCGTGCCGCTCGTAGAGATCGATGATCTGGTCAGCGTGCGGATTCATGACGTGTCAGAATTGCGTCCATTACATCATTTCTCGCCGATCAGCACTTCGCGCACCATGCCGTGCGCGTAGTGCGGCTTGTGGTCGTGGATATCGTCGACAAGGCAAATGAGCGCGTAACGACCCGGAATGAGGTCGAGCACCAACTCGACAGATTGCCCTCGGTCCAGGTCTGGTACACCTCCCACCAGCGTGACCGGTGCCGTAGCCGGACCGGTCGTATCCATCCACCGAACGACATCAGCCACCGATTTGCCCTGATGTAGTCGCCACAGCAACGCCATATGGGGCTGGGAGCCCGCATTGCGAACGCGCAGGACGTGAGTGCCTGCAGTCAGTGGTTTGGATAACGTGAACGCGTAGTCCGTGAGGTCGAGCACCGCGTCCGGTATCGGCATGGCCGCGACCGATGGTCCTTCGACCACGGTGAGCGGACGGGCCATTCCTTTCACGAAATGCGCCGTACCGTCAGTATCCGACATGTCGCACACAAGTACGTAGCGCCCGGGCTTGAGATCGATCGTCACTGCCGCGGTGCCACCAGCCGGGATGGTGCCGACTCCCCCCACGCTCATCGCCCACGGCGTGGGCTCATGCGCGATGGAGGCCCGCAGGTAATCCGCAGATGTGTGCCCGACCGAGAGTTTCACGAACTGGACGAAGTGTTCTTGTCGCCCACGGGAAACAAGCCGGACTGTCGTCGGACCGGCCGAGATTGAGTCCGGCGCGTCGAACGCGAACTCACGGGCGGTAATGGTGACCACCGGCACACGTGGCGGCACGCGTGGGCCAGTCGCACCACCAGCGGACAGCATCGCCATCGTCGTCACAAGCGCGAGCGGGAGATAGCGGCGGTCGATCATATGGACCTCCGACAGGTAACAGGCATGGCGTCCCGAATATCAGTGCAACAGGCGGGTCGCCAAATCGGCGGCTCGATTCGCGAACCGCTACGCCGAAATGGTCCGGAAATCCCACTTCAGCTTTATTCAGTCCTCCGCGACCTCACAGGTGTGTGCTGGGCTCGTCCCGCGCCTGCCAGAGCGCGAAGAGCCCGAAAATGCCGCTGCCGGCGTTGATGGCGCCAGCTACGACGTTCAGCGGCGCGCCGCCGCGCGCGACGATCGTAGCGAAGTGATTCGCTGCGACGAGGAAGTTCAAGACGACGAGCGCCGCGACGAGCAGCTGCATGGCTCCCGCGTCTCCGCGGCGCAGCGTCCGCACGATCACGATGTACGTGGCGAGATTCCAGAACGCGATCTCGCGTTGCCATCCGGGCGCCGCCCCCCACGGTGTGATGGCTCCGAGCTGGGCCGGTATGACTAACAGCCCCACACTAGATACGATGGTCAGAACGGCGAGCAATCGCAGGTAGGCACGCAACAACTGCCCCATGTGGTCTCCCTACGGCGGTGACGACGTCGTGAAGCGCCTCTTGCCGCTATGTCCAAGTTTGCCTCTTGTAACACTCTGGAGAACGCCACTATTCTCTTGCACTTACCAAGCGATATGCGCGGAAAGCCAATGAACACCTGCGACAGGCGTAGCTGCCAGATGAACCGCATTGCAATTTGGGCGAGCGCCTTGCTCTTGGCCACACCCAATGGCGGCTCGCTGAAGGCGCAGGACTCAGTGGTGATCAGCACCGGCGTCGAACATGTAGTGACAGGGGGATATTGGAAGGTGGAGGGGCACGACGGCCAGCTTCGTGCGATCGTCGTGAACACCGGGTGGGAACATGTGACGAGTCGCCTTGTCGTCCAGTGGCTTGAAGCACGTGCGGACAGCCACGATATAGTAGTTCGGCAGTCCCTGTCTGTGGACGCGATTCCACCGAATCAATGGTCGCTTGGTGTTCCTCGGTTCGTCATGACCGCAGGCGGGCCGTATCTGAGGATCAGCGGCACCCAGGCTTACACTCTTGCCGAAAAGTCCTGGAGGTTTCGGCTTGGCCGTCCTGGTAGCATCACTAGCGCCCCGCCGCCTTAGCGGCTCATGGGGTGGTCAGAATAATCCTTAGGCCTCTCGCCAGCGGCCGGGCGTCAGTCGGACGGGCAGTGATCCACACTGACACGGGTCCGGTCCGCTTTCAGGTCGCGGTCCAATCAAAGACGATCACCTGCACCGTTCGCTGAAACGCGCGCGACCAGGCATTGCACGAGCGACGGATAGTTGACCCCGACCATGTACTCGCTGAGGTGCGCGAGCACATTCGGCGCACTGAACTCCGGAAACCCCAACAGCTCCGCACCCTGCCCTTCGTGTAAGGTGAGGGCGGCGTCGGCCAAGAGCGCGCACACGTCGACGTTCGTCCCGTAAATGTTGTGATCGGCCGGCGCAAACGGCCGAACATCGACGAAGAGATCGATCGTGAGCACCGCGACCCCACCCGGACGGAGAAGCCGCGCCGCATGGGTCGAGAACTCGGCCAGGTCGGCCGGCACCAAATGCTCGAGCGTGGACACTGAGAGCAACACGTCGGCCGATGCCGTGGCGAGGTCGGCGGCGGCGAGCGTAGTGGGAATCAGTTGGACGGGCGCTCGCAGCGCGCGCGATATCGCCTGATGCGTAGCAGCATTGACCGCCCACCCGACGCCACGTGCCTCAAGTCCCGGATCGACTGTGATGGCCTGATGTCCTTCGCGCGCCAGCACCCACTGCAGGCCGCCGAGGCTTCCGCCGACGTCCACGACGCAAAGCCGCCGCCCGTCGTTCGCCATGCTGTGCTCAGCCACCTTGGCATACGCCCACGGATACTCGAACTGCCGAGTCGAGTTATTGGGCTGATACGCGAACGGTCCCAGGTACCGGATCCCGAGAGCGTGCATCATAAGCCCCGAATGACGCCGGAGATGGTTCGCAATGCGGGACGAGCGGCCGTTGGGCGCATGCCATCGTGCGTTCCACGCCCCAAACGCCGGAGGTAGATGCCGCGGTGCGAGCATGGAGGTCAGGCCACCCAGTTGAAAGGATGCCGCATCAAGGACCGCCGCAGATTCGGTAATGACGCATGCAGGATGCTGCGAATTTGTATACGCCGGGCCGGCCGGACAATGCTGAACACTGCGGCGACGGACCCTCGATCCGCCCCGCCGCCGGATACTGGACGTAACGTGTCACCGGGGACATCCTAGTGCCGCCGTCGGCTCACTGAGAGCACACCTGCGGAGGGATGCCCGTGAGGCAACAAAGTGTCCGATCGCTGGTCTTGAGAACACTCGCGTTGGGTTTCATCCTCGCCGCGACACGGACGGCGCAGGCACAGGACACCAAGACACCGTATCCGAACATGGCGCCAGTCGAGCAATATCTGATGGACCGCGACGCCGAGATCGCACTGGCACGAAGCGCCGCCCCGGATTCCATCTCGAAGATCGCCGAGATCATGGTCCTCGGACGCCACGGCTACGAAACAGCCGTCAACGGCACGGATGGCTTCGTGTGTTTGGTGGAACGATCATGGACAGCACCCATTAACGATCCCGACTTCTGGAATCCGAAACTGCGGGGCCCGATCTGCTTGAACGGGGCCGCCGCACGAACCTACCTTCCGCGGACGATCCGGAAAACTGAGTCGGTGCTGGCTGCCCACTCCAAAGACCAGATGTTCGCGGCGATCAAAGCGGCACTCGACACGAAAGAGCTGCCGGGAATCGAACCCGGCGCCATGTCCTACATGATGTCGAAGCACCAGTACCTGGGCGACCAGAATGGGCGCTGGCATCCCCATTTGATGTTTTTCACTCCGCTCGTAGATCCGGCCCTGTGGGGAGCCGGTGTACCGGGATCCCCGCTCATCGGATCACCGGACCCCGAGGATCGGCTGACCATATTTCTGCTACCGGTCCCCAAGTGGTCGGACGGCTCCGCGTTCGTCGCCGGCGCGTCGTGAGGCGCAATCCGTATCCGCGATCCGCTATCCGGGCTATGACCGCGTCGTAACGGGCGACGCCCGCACGACGACGCCGGTCTAGGAGCGAGCGACAGGTCGCTCCACGCAGCGCCGAACCTGGCCGAGTAGTGCCGGCCAGGTAACTTGGCATCGATTGTGACCCGGTTTGGCACTCCCGATGACGACGACCAGAATTCCCATATGACCGAACCAACAGTGGCCTTCGACCGCGAGACGAGACGGCGATTCGTCAGCGGCATTAAGAACTTCCTGTCGTCGGAAGTGCGCTGGAAGGCGCGCGCCCTGTTCGCGCTGCTCATCGCGTTCGCACTCGCCATCAATGGGCTGAACGTCGTCAACAGCTACGTCGGCCGAGACTTCATCACGGCAATCTCCAATCGCGACCAGCCGGGATTCGTCCGCCAGGCCCTCCTGTACATCGGCGTATTTGCGGCATCCTCGATCGTGCTCGTCATGTACCAGTTCACCCAGGACCGATTCGGGTTGTTCTGGAGGGTGTGGCTCGCGCGACGAATCCTCGGGCAATATCTCGCGGATCGTGCATATCTTCGCATCAAGCAATCGGCCACAATCGAAAATCCCGACGAGCGCATTTCCGATGACGTTCGCGCGTTCACCGCGACGACGCTGTCATTCACGGTCATGCTGGTGAACGGAATCCTCGCAGTCCTGTCATTCTCCGGCGTGCTGTGGACGATCAGCCGGCCGCTGTTCGGTGTCGCCATCGGGTACGCCTGTCTTGGGTCGCTCGTGACGATCTACCTGGGCCGGCCTCTGATCTCGCTGAATTACCGCCAGTTGGACCGCGAGGCCAACTTCCGGTCGAACCTGATACACGTGCGCGCAAACGCCGAATCGATCGCTGTCTCGCGCCAGGAAGCCAGCTTGATGGCCCGGCTCATGGGGAGCCTCGAGGATCTGGCCGAGAACTTTCGGCGGACGATCTCGGTGAATCGCCGATTGGGGTTCTTCACGACGGGCTACAACTATCTGATCCAGATCATTCCGGCGCTGGTCGTGGCGCCGCTCTTCATTCGCGGGAAGGTGGAATTCGGGGTCGTCACACAATCGGCGATGGCGTTCTCCCAAGTGGTCGGCGCGTTCTCGATTATTGTTGACCAGTTTCAGTCCATCTCCTCGTTTGGCGCCGTGATCGTCCGGGTGAGCGCGTTGACTGGCGCCATCGAGAAGCCGCCAAGGAGCGAAGGAGCGGCGATCGCTCTCGTAGAGGCCGAGGGGCGGATCGCGTACGAACACCTGACGCTGGCATCACCCGGCGACGGCAATGAAGTGCTCGAGAACCTGACTGCCGAGATACTGCACGGGACGAGGGTGCTGGTCGTAGGGCCCAACGAGAATGCGCGGACTGCCCTGTTCGAAGCAACAGCCGGCATCTGGTCAACGGGCCGCGGCACGGTCACTCGCCCGCCGCTGGACAGGATCGCCTTTCTGCCCCAGCGGCCTTACCTGCCTCCCGGAACGCTCCGGGCCGCGCTCCTTGGGGACGGAAAACACCACGTGATCAGTGATGACCAGATCACGACCACGCTCCACGATATGGGGTTGGACTCCATCGTGGCGCGAGCCGGCGGGTTGGACAGTGAGCACGATTGGCCCGCGACCCTCTCGCTGAGAGAGCAGCAGCTGCTGGCGCTGACGGCCCTGATCCTCGCACGGCCCGACTTCGCCATGCTGGACCGCGTGGACGTCGTTCTCGAACCAGACCAACTCCGCCAGACACTCCGGAGTCTTGACGAGAACTCTATCACGTACGTCGCTCTGGCCGAGAACGCCGAAATGGTCGAGCTATACGACGCGGTACTCGAGATCAAAACCGACGGGACGTGGAGTTGGACACCGGCCCACCGCGATCCTCACTTGGGCTAGGACTGCGAACAGTTGCCGTTGTTGTAGCTGTTGACGTTGACGCTGGCCCGGTAGCCCTTCTTCACCAGTAGCGCCATGAAATCCACCGCCTTGTCAGATGGGAGAATGACGAAGCTGGCGTTGCCAGTGTACTGGAACTGGGCATCCCCCCCCCCAGCCGTACCACGGTTGTAGGCGTTGATGTTGTAGTTGAAGGACTGGACGTCGAATTTCGCGAAGTGCTGGTCCGCCGCGAGCGCCTTGACCTCCGCGATCTTCTCATCGAGCGTGGCCTTCGCCGCCGTCACGTCCTTCTCGATACCGCTGAAGCTGACCGAGATCTGCGCAGTCTCGTTCTGGCAGGTCCCGTTGGACGGCAGATGCGTCTGCGCCATCGCCGGCGCGGTGAACCCCAGCCAGGCTACGACGACAGCCACAACGCCAGTGCAATGTCTCATCACGTCTCCTTCGGCTTTCGCCGTTCGATCACGCCAACCGCCTCGACCTGGCTCCCGACCGGATTCAACGACGCAATACACGGTTGGTAACGACTGCGCATACTCCACCTGATGGGATGACGTGCGCGCAAGCAAATCGTACACATCCCCCGCGGCTCGTCGCCGCCGAGCGTAACGGCACGGCCGTCACGGCCGTCACGGCAGGCCGGCGCCCGGAATCGCCACACGCACGACTTCGATCTTGCCGCCACGCTGCACTCTCGTCTCCGCGGGCACGTAGGAGCGCGCGGTGCATATGTAAAGGTCGCGCCGGTCCGCACCCCCGAGCATGCAGGCGTACGCGTCGCGCCCCGGCAGCGGAATCGTGTCCGTGATCGCACCGCCGTCGATCATCCGAATGATCTGGTTCGCACCCAGACACGCGATCCAGACTCCACCATCCGCGTCGAGACAGATCCCGTCAGGCACGAGCCCGCGAACCCCCCCAAACACTCGGCGGTTGCCGAGCGTTCCATCCTCGGCGATGTCGAACGCCGACAGACACTCGCCAAACGTCTCGGCCACGATGAAGGTCCGGCCGTCGGCCGTGATGACGGAACCATTGGGGAACCGAATGTCATCGGCGGCGATCACGATTCTGCCGTCCGGGTGGACGCAAAACACCTGCGTCGGACGAGGAGGATCGCCGTTGTTGAAGTCGCAGCCGAACGTCCCGATGTAGGCGCGCCCGGTGCGGTCGATGACCATGTCGTTGATGACGTACCGGGCCACGCCGCTCAGGTCCGCCAGCGTCTGCGGTCCATGCTCCGTCAGCCGCAGCAGCAGCCGGTCCTCCATCGACACCACGCACATCGTCCCGTCCGGCAGCCATCCCAGACCCGACGGCAACGCCGGCAACTCGAGCACTTTCGTGGCTTGGCCAGCAGGGGTGAGCCGCCAGACTACGGCATCGTGCATGTCGGAGAAGTACAGCGCGCCCTCGTGCCACCGCGCACCTTCGGGAAACGCCAGCCCTTCGAGAAGGATCGTCGGGGTCGCAGTCATGGCAGGATTCGGGCGCTTGAGATCACGCGAAGAGGACGTACTGGAGATAGAGGTACACGCACGGCGAGACCAGCAGAATGCTGTCGAACCGGTCGAGCGCGCCCCCATGCCCGGGAATCAGCGCCGAAGAGTCTTTCACTCCGGCGTCACGCTTGAGCAGTGACTCGACCAGGTCGCCGAGCTGCCCGATCGTCCCGACGATCGCCCCGATCACGATCGCGCTGCCCAGAGGCAGAAAGGTCAGCACGATGTACTTGGCCGCAACCGCCGCGGCGATGGCAAGAACAAAGCCGGCAATCGCACCTTCCCAGCTCTTCTGCGGGCTGACCCGCGGGAACAACTTGTGCTTCCCGAGCGGCGCGCCGACGTGAAACGCCGCGGAATCGCAGATCCAGATCATCACCAGGACGGAGATCACGAGGTAGCCGCCCCACCGATGGATCTGCGCGGTGTCGGCCGAGGCGGCTGGAATGGCGCCCCACTCGAGGATCCGCGCCAGAGGAATCGCGCCCGGAACGAATAGTTGGCGGATCCCGATCAGCGTCCCGAAGAGGAGTGACACGTACAGCAAACCCATGAACGTGGCCGAGAGGTTGAGCAGCGGAGAACCGTCGTTCCGGAACAGCTCCCACAGGCTGCACAGCACTACAGCGGCGATCATGGTGACGACGAGCAGTGGGGGCTGCATCGGCCATTGCACGAAGAAGGACAGATTGATGACGAAGCCCGCGACGATCCCCGCCGCCAGAAGCGGCTTGGCACCCTTCGCCGCAGCCAGCCCGTAGAACTCCCGCAAGGCGACCGCAGACACGATGGCGACGAATCCGAAGAAATACGGACCGCCGGCCAGGCACAGCGCGAGAATGATCGGGATGGCAACGACGCCGACCAGCACGCGTTGCGCGAGGTTGCTCACGGGTCGGCAGGCACCGGCTCGGTCCCGGCGGTCCGCGACTTCCCCCGCAAGCCCGCCGGCGGCGGCCGCCTGTCTTCCAATGCCGCGGTCCGGGACGCAACGGTGTCGAGGTCACCGCCCACCGCATCCATCTCCACCTGGAACTGGCAATCGATGATCAGCAGATCGAGCACGTATCCCGCCAGATTGGCGAGAAAGATGACGTTGAAGATCAGCGGATACGGGAGCCAGATGCCGAAATAGAGCGCGACACGCTTGAGCCCCGGATCAAATCGCGCACGATGCGTGACGGTAGTCATGAGGGCAATCGCGATCACTGCGAGCAGCACGATCTTGAACGTCACGATCCCCGCCACCGCAAACCCGAGGAAGATCACCACCTCCGATGCGCGGTCGAGCACGTCGTCGAGGCGCTTGCCCGCTGCGGACTCCAGCCCGAACTCCCGCGCCATCCCCCCGTCCATTGCGTCGAGCACCTGCCCCACGAACATCAGCCACAGGCCCGCATGGACCCGCCCGGTCGCGATCGCCACCGCCGCCGCGACGCTGGCGACGAATGCCGCCCACGTGACCTGCGCCGGCGTCGCATGCAACTTGAGATGCAGGAACCGCAGGACCGGCCTGACGGTCCAGTCCGAGATCCGGACCAGGACCGGGACGCGCTCATGCACGGAGCCAGCCCGCGTACACGACGATGTTGAGCGCCAGGAGCACCGTGAACAGGACCCGCTCCTTCACTTTATCGGAGATGCCGGTCAGCCACCCACGAGTCACGTACGCCGAATACGGATAGAACGGCATCTTCTCGAAGCGGACGCTGTAGTCCATCGCCACGTGGATCGTGAAAAAGATCACGGGCACGATGGTGCCGAGGAAATACGACAGCGGCAGGATCCAGAGGAGCGCGACGGGCTCCTGGAGGGACGATCGCCAATAATACCCACGCTTGTCGTGCAGCCCCACGGCGCGCAGATAGTACGGCAGTTTCACCAGATGATCGACGTCGACGGCCATCCCGAAGGTGTACGCAAGAATACGATCCTGGCCCGCGAGTCCCATGGCTTGTACGCCCAAGGTCGTCGCGAGAAAGTGGGTGCCGATTTTCATATCCGAGTCACAAAGGAGGAGACGGGACCGAGGTCTGGAGAATCTGGCCGGCGGCCGAGCTCGGGAGCACGCTCCTCGGTCCCTTCCGCCGGGTAAAAAATAGCATTTTGCCGCTGCCGGCGACGAGGGGTTGCCGGCGTTAGCGCGCTCAATCCGGTGGCGGCGGCATGGATACCCGCGCTGGGCGTTTCCGCCCGATCCAGGTACCGCCCGCCGTCCCTCGTCCATGCCACGAGCACATAAGGCGCCCGGACGCCCGTCTGCCTCAGCCCACGGACACACACTGCCTGAGCGTCCGCATCGCACCGCCGAGTTGTTCCCCCGGCGCACCCCCGAAGCCGAGAATCAGCCCGCTACGCGAGGGCGCCTTGATGTAGCAGGACGAGAGCGGAATCACCGACACGCCTCGGCGCGCCGACTCCATCGCGACCGCGACGTCATCAACCCTCGGCGGCAAGAGTGCGACCAGATGCATCCCCGCCGCCGTGCCTACCACCTCGAGCAGGTCTCCCATCTCCGCGCGGATCGCCAGCACGAGCGCCTCCCGGCGCTGCATGTACAACATGCGCATCCGCCGCAGATGACGGGCAAAATGACCCTCCCGGATGAAATCGGTCATCGCCGCCTGGTACAGGACCGATGAGAAGATGTCGGTCGCATCGCGCACCGCCGCAAACACAGGCACGAGATCCCGCGGCACCACCATGTAGCCCAGGCGGAGTGACGGGAACAGGACTTTGCTGAATGTCCCGATGTAGATGACGCGGCCGTCCGCATCCTGCCCCTGCAGCGAGGCGACCGGGCGGCTTTCATACCGGTACTCGCTGTCATAGTCGTCCTCGATGACCCACATGCCGCTCCGCGCCGCCCAGTCGAGCAGCATGATCCGGCGCGCTGCGCTCATGGTCGTGCCCATCGGATACTGATGCGACGGCGTGATGTACGCGGCTCGCGCGGCACTGGCGCGGCGAATGTGCGGCGCGACGTCGAGTCCCTCGTCATCCACGTGCACCGGCACCATCCGCGCCCCCGCCGCCGTGAACGCCAGGCGCGCACCAGGATATCCGGGCTCTTCCATCCACACCCGGTCTCCCGGATCCAGCAGGACCTGCGCCGCCAGGTGCAATGCAAGCTGCGACCCCGTCGTGACCAGCACCTGCGACGCATCGCACTGTACCGCGCGCGCGACCCCCAGATACTCCGCGATCGCCTCTCGAAACGGCAGATAGCCCATCGCGTCGCCATACGCCATCGCGGTCGTGGGCGGCACCCGCGCATGACGCGCCACAATTTTTCCCCAGACCTCGTGCGGGAACTGATCGAGCGCCGGAAGCGTTGCCCGGAACGGCCCAAGAATCTCGGTCCACGGATGCCGCGCGGCATGACCCCCATCGCCCCACCGCGCGCTACGGCGAGACACTCGCCGGAGTCCCCGGCGCTCACCCTGCTCCTGCGCTCGCGACCGCGCCCCCGCGACCGGAACCCCGGCCCTGTCCTCCGGGATCGATCGCGCCACGCACGTCCCCGCCCCGACGAATGCCTCGAAATACCCTTCCGCCAAGAGCTGCTCGAATGCGCCGAGCACCGGAATACGCGAGATCCCGAGCTCCGCCGCTAAGCCCCGCGTCGACGGCACCCGCTGGCCCGGACGCAATCGCCCCTCGATGATCGACCGCCGGAACCACTCGTACAGCTGCCGGTACATCGGCGCCCGCGACGCCCGATCCAGCACGATCGGCGGCAGGAAGCTGGCAGCGACCCGCGGCATTCGACGACGCTCCGTTGAAAGTGGTCATATCATAGCATGGGGATGTGGATATTGTGATAGACCACTCCTGCCGTTAGGTCTTGGCAAATGCACTCCTGTCAGGTGACGCCGCGCGCCGGTGCGGGGCTCCGGAGATGTCTCGTCGCGTGCGGGCTGCTCTCCCTCGCCTCGCCAGTGCTCGCGACGGCCCAGCCCGCGCCGGCCCCTGCGGGGGAAGCGCACACCACCCGCGACGGATCGCACGATTTCGACTTCGAGATCGGGAACTGGACGACACACCTCCGGCGCCTCGTCCATCCCCTGACTGGCTCATCGGCCTGGGCGGAGTACCTCGGCACGAGTGTCGTGCGGAAGGTCTGGGACGGCCGGGCAAACTTGGTGGAGCTCGAGGTCGACGGTCCGGGCGGCCACGTCGAAGGGCTCTCGCTCCGCCTCTACAATCCCGACGCGCACCAGTGGAGCCTCAACTTCTCCAACAGCGCGTCGGGGACCCTCAGCCAGCCCACGATTGGCGAGTTCCGTAACGGCCGCGGCGAGTTCTATGACCAGGAGGCGTACAACGGTAGAATGATTCTGGTCAAGCAGGTCTGGTCCGGCATCACCGCGGACTCCTGCCGCTTCGAGCAGTCGTTTTCGGACGATGGCGGCAAGACCTGGGAGCTCAACTGGGTCGCGGTCGACACCCGGCGCAAGGAGTAGCATGCGTGGGGATCACATTTGCCGGCGTGATTGACGGGCCACCAGTACAAGTCACCTTGAGGGCCCACCCAGTGCTTCGACGCACCGTACGAGCATGTGTGATTGTTGTCTCGATCGCTGCCGCACCAGCCGCGAGCCGGGCGCAGGGGCTGCTCCTCGACCTCCCGCTCCGGAGCCAGCGCGCTGAGGTATCGCAGACCGTCGGCATCACCGGCATCCGGATCGCGTATCACCGCCCTCTCGTCAGCGGGCGGACGATCTGGGGCGTCGTGGTACCCTACGACTCGGTGTGGCGCGCCGGCGCCAACATCAACACCACGATCTCGTTCAGCACTCCGGTCACGATCGAAGGCAAACCGATCGCCGAAGGCACGTACGGCCTGCACATGATCCCGCACCACGATACCTGGACCATCATCTTCTCGAAGAACTCGACATCCTGGGGATCGTTCACCTACGACTCATCGGAAGACGCCCTCCGCGTCTCCGTCACGCCGCGGCCCAGCTCGATGCACGAGGCGCTCACGTTCGAGTTCGACCAGGTTCAACCTGCGTCGGCCGTGGTCCTGCTCGAATGGGAAAAGCTCGCCGTTCCGTTTACGGTCGGCGTCGATGTCCACGCCGTGGTGCTCGCGAGCATGCGCAAGCAGTTGCGCACGCGCGCACGCTACACCTGGGAAAGTTGGGATGAGGCGGCAACCTATCTACTTACCGAGCACGTGGACCTCGATACCGCGCTCGCGTACACCGGTCAATCGATCACGTACGAGGACCGCTACGACAACGAGATCACGAAGTCAAAGGTGTTCGCCGCCCTCGGCCGAAAGGACGACGCCGTCGCGACGGAAAAGAAAGCGCTGGCACTGGCCACGCCCGAACAGGCCTACGACTTCGGACGACAGCAGTTGGCGGCCAAGCACACCGAAGAAGCGTTGGCGGTGTTCCACACCAACGCCATGCGCCACCCCGAACTGTGGTTCGTGCACGACGGCTTGGCCCGCGCCTACAGCGCGCAGGGCAAGTTCTCCGAAGCGGCCAAGGAAATGAATGGCGCGATCGCTCGCGCGCCGTCCGGGCAGAAAAGCACGCTGGAGGCACTGCTCAAGCGGCTGGAGTCGAGGCAGGATATCAATCTGTAGGCGGCGGCGCCGCGATACGCGCCCCGCGCGCCGCGCCGGCGCTGGACGCCTAGTTCTGCAGATCGGTGTCCGGCGCCGGGTGACCGAGGAGCCTGCACATCGCGACCACCTGCCCTTTATGGTGATACGCGTGCGTGATCACGTGGTGCAGAATGAACGCCGGACTCCGGAGGTCGCCGTGCCAATCGGCCGGCCGGCGCGCCAGCGTGGTGTTGAGCTCCGAGTCGGGCAGCCGGTCCAGATACGCGATCGTCGCGGCCTTCACTCGCTGCTTGGCCGGACGGATCGACTCGGCCGTCGCAAACTCCGCGGTCACCCACCGCGGCAGTGGCAAGTGCTGCAGCCGGTGTACCCACCGCTCCTCGGCGCCCAGCAGATGGGCCAGTTGGTCGCGGATACTCGCAAACCCGAAGCCTGGTATGTCCCGTACGAAGTCCGCCGGCGGCAGCTTTGCTACATGATCGAGCAGCAGATCGAGCCGGTCGTGCGTCACACCATGCAGCTCTCGGATCCCTTCGCGATTGAACATGCTCAAAGCTAATAATCCGTGCGGACCCCCGGGAGCCTCAGCCTGGCCCCCGCATACTGCGATCCGCCCGCCAAATCGGTAGTATGTAGCAAGTGTCCCGCGGCGGCTCACTGCCGCCGCTACTTCCTGTCTCCGCGGCCCCATCCACATGAAGACGCTTGTCCTCGGTCTTATTCTGGTGTGCACACCGTCTGCCGCCCAACAGCCGCAGCCACCGCAGCAACCATCGAAGGCCGAGATCGCGGCCTGGCAGCGGCAAGCCCAGGACGTCACGATCATCCGCGACGACTGGGGCATCGCGCACATACACGGGAAAACCGACGCGGACGCCGTCTTCGGGATGATGTACGCGCAGGCTGAGGACGATTTCAATCGCGTGGAAACCAATTACATCAACGCGATGGGCCGGCTCGCCGAGGCGGAGGGCGAGACTGCCGTGTACCGCGATCTCCGCATGAAGATCTTCATCGACCCGGACAGCATCAAGGCGCTCTACAGCGCGAGCCCGCCGTGGCTCAAGACGCTGATGAACGCCTATGCGGACGGTCTCAACTTCTACCTCTACACGCACCCTCAGGTCGTACCGCGGGTCATTACGCGGTTCGAGCCGTGGATGGCGCTCACGTTCAGCGAAGGAAGCATTGGCGGCGACATCGAGCACATACGGCTCGATCAGCTCGAGTCATTCTACGGAAACCAGCCCGTGCCACCGCCGTCACTCGGCATGCGCGACGAGGACAAGGAGCCATCCGGCTCGAACGGAATCGCGATCGGGCCGTCGAATACGCTGTCGCACCATGCCCTGCTGCTCATCAATCCGCACACGTCGTTCTTCTTTCGCGCCGAGCAGCAGGTGTCGAGTGATGAAGGGCTGGATGCCTATGGGGCGGCGACGTGGGGGCAGTTCTTCATTTATCAGGGGTTCAATCCGCGCATCGGGTGGATGCACACGACGAGCGGCGTCAACGCAGTCGATGAATACCTGGAGACCGTGACGAAGAAGGGCATCGGATACGTGTCCCGGTACGGCACGAGCGATCGCCCCGTACGCTCGGCCGTCATCACTGTGCCATACAAGACACCGTCCGGCATGGACAAGAAGAGCTTCACGGTCTACTGGACGCAGCACGGCCCGATCGTGCGCGCCGTCGGCGGCAAGTGGGTGAGCATCCGGATGATGTACGACCCGATGCACGCGCTCATCCAGTCGTATACGCGCACCAAGGCGAAGGACTACAAGTCGTTCAAGCAAGTCATGGAGCTGCACGCGAATTCGTCAAACAACACGATTTTTGCGGACGCTGATGGCGATATCGCCTACTTTCACGCGAATTTCATTCCGAGGCGCGATGCGCGCTTCGATTGGACCAAGCCGGTCGATGGCAGCGACACCGCGACGGAGTGGCATGGGTTGCTGCCGGTGGACGCGTCGCCCAACCTGCTCAACCCGCCGAACGGGTGGCTCTACAACAGCAACAACTGGCCGTGGTCGGCGGCGGGAGCGAATAGTCCGAAGCGCGTGAATTACCCGGCGTATGTCGAGAATGGCCGGCAGGAATCGTGGCGAGGCTACCACGCGCTTCGGGTCCTGACGAACCGCACGCATTTCACGCCCGATACACTGATCGCCGCCGCGTACGACAGCTATCTGCCAGCATTTCCGGCGATGCTGCCGCCGTTGTTCCGGGCGTACGACCAGTTGCCGGCGGGCGATCCGCGCCACGATCAGTTGTCGGAGCAGATCGCGGCGCTCCGCGGATGGGACGACCGGTGGGGCGTTGCATCCGTCCCCACGTCACTCGGCGTGTTCTGGGTGGAGAACCTCGCCCGCCGGGTGAGCGACGAGGCCGCGCGATCGGGGAAGTCGGTGGATGACTACATCACGGGCGGCGCGACCCCGGACGAACTCCTCGCATCGCTGGTGGCCGCATCGGCCAAGCTGGCGTCGGATTTCGGAAGTTGGCGGACCCCGTGGGGTGACATCAATCGTTTTCAGCGGCTCACGGGCGACATCACCCAGCCATTCACCGATTCGGGACCGAGCATTCCTGTGGGATTCACGTCATCCCGGTTCGGATCGCTCGCGTCGTTCGGCGCGCGCACCTACCCGGGGACCAAGAGGCGCTACGGCACGGAAGGAAACAGCTTCGTCGCGGTCATCGAGTTCGGTGACAGCGTGCGGGCACGCGCGATCACGGCCGGCGGCGAGAGCGGCGACCCCAAGTCACCGCATTTCGACGACGAAGCGCAACGCTACAGCACCGGCAATCTGCGGGAGGTGTATTTCTATCCGTCGCAGCTCGTGGGTCACACCGAGCGGGAATACCACCCCGGCAGCTAACTCGTAGCGGCCGGTAGCCATTCAATAGGGACTCGCCGAGGCGCACGAATTCGTCCCTGGCCGACTGCAGGGCCTCCGAGGCGCACGAATTCGTCCTTGGTAGGGGCCGGCCCCACACCGATGCCAGTGCGCCCGTGACGGTTTGCCGCCGAGAACCGCGCAATGCAAGGCAGAAGCCTCTCCTCTGGTTATCCGCCCAGTCACCTCAGGCCCGGTATCTCATGCGACCCTATTCCAGACTACTTCTCGTCTCCGGCACAGTGCTGGCGATGGCCTGCAGCAGCGGCGGGTCGGGCTCCACCGGCCCCAAAGGCGGAAGCGCCGATCTGAGTGCCACAGTCAACGGCGCGTCGTGGCTGGGGACCGTCCAGGCCAAAGCCACGAGGACCGTCGCATCCGGCGATACGATTGTCGCCATCGGCGGCGCCAACAGTGGTGAGTCGATCATTATCGGCATGGCGTTCAACGATCTGGGACCGGGTGTCTACGGTATCGGGGCGGAAGGCGAAGCCGCGAACGCCGACATCCAGGAAGGCGGCGCCGTGTGGGCATCGAACATCACCGGCGGCACCGGCAGCATCACGATCGACACGATCTCCGCCACGCGAGTCGTGGGCTCGTTCCAGTACACGGCAGTGCCCGTATCCGGCTCTACTGCGACCGGGGATGTCGCCGTCACGAACGGAAAGTTCGCCCTGTCGTTCTGAACCGCCGCGCGCCGGGTCGGGCGCGGCACTCCTCGCAGAGGCGAATCGCTGACGCGTCAGGCAGTTCCTGGCGTGTCGGAATCCGTCACGTCCGATGAGTCGTCCCGCTTTCGGCGGCTCGCCGAGAGAGCAACCCACGTCGCCGCATCCCACGCGTTGTGGATGGCAGTGAGCAGGATGAACACCGTGTCCGCTGCGAGGACCCTGAGTCCCCAGACGACATGGCCGGCGCAGACGACCACCGCGACGATCAGAAACCCGACGTACGCGAGGATCGGGAACGCACCGTGCCAAAGCCAGTCCTCGCCGACGGGCTGATATTCGCGGATCCGCCCAGCGACGAGCATCGCACCACCCACGTACGTCAGGCCCGCCAGGCCGAGGATCGCACAGCCGGCGCCGATGCTCACCGGCGTCTGTCCGGGACTGCTCAGGTACACGGAGATGATGAGGGCGATGCAGAAATGCACGACCGTCGGCGTCACGAACGCTCGCAGGCCCTTTTCATTGCTGATTGTCTGCGCTTCGGCGCCAAGCGTGATGACGACGAACATCAGCCCCGTGAGTCCGGCCGCAGCGGAGCCAATGATGACGTAGAAGTTGCCCCAGTCGGCGAGCAGTGGCACGGCAGGGTCGGGCACTCCGCCTCCAGGAATCAAGGTGGCTACGGAGCACTGGCGGCTCCGAACCCAACATACCCACGGAGGGACAGCGCCAGAAGGCAGCCCGTGCGCCTGGTTACCGGCGCACGGGCTGCCACGTGAACGTCCCCGCGACGATCGCGCTACGACGCCGCTTCAGCCGCCGCCGCAAAGCTCGTGAGGGTCGCGCCCCAGCCTTCGGGCGAATCGAACATCGGCCGAATCATGTCGGCCTTCTCGCCGTACCGCTCCAGGTTCCGGTGCTCGAGATCGACCCGCGTGGCGTTCGATCCATCGGGCGTGAACCGGATCTCGACCTCGGTCTCGAACGCGGGGTCGTAGACGAAGTCGGCGGTGAGTTGCCAGGTCAGCACCACCCGCGACGGCGGATCCCAGGACACCACCCGCCCCCACGTGCATTCGCTCCCGTCTGTGGCGCGCTCATACCAGCGGCCGCCCACCTGGGGCTCCACGGTGATGGAGGCGCGTGGCGCCTTGAGGATCGAATGCGCCGGGGGCCACCACCGGTGCATGTTGGCGGTGAACACCTCGAACGCGCGCTTCGCGGGAACAGCGACGCGAACGGACTTCTGAATCGGTGGAATCTTGGTGCTGGCGGGCATACAGGGATCTCCTAGTGGGATTCAGCTTCTGCCTTGAACGCATCCAGGGTGCGGTCCCAGAACTGGTCGAGCCACGCGCGGATCGCATCGACACCCGCGGGATCGATCCGGTACAGCCGGCGCGCGCCGTCGGCGCGATCGGTGACGAGCCCCGCGGCCTTGAGGACCGCGAGATGCTGTGACACGGCGGGACGCGAGATCGGAAGCCCGCGCGCCAATTCGCCCACGGCCCGCGGCCGCTTCGCGAGCCGCTCGAAAATGATCCGCCGGGTGGGGTCCCCGAGGGCCCCCAGTGCGCGCGTCGCGTAAGCCATGACTTACGGTAAGTAGCCGCTTACCTTATGTCAAGACGTCCCTCGGCGCTCGCTCCGGTTCGGGTCCGCCGCCCCACGAGGGCTCGGTTGCGGACGAGCATGGCGAGGGTGCACGTTCTCAGCCCGCAATCGCCCGCAATCGCCCGCAATCGCCCGCTTCGGCGTATGGCGTCACTGCAAGGTCAATTCAAGGAGGGGCCACTGTGAGTTCGCGCAGACAGTTTCTCGCTCGCGCACCACTGGGCGTGATGGCAGCGGTCGCCGCATGCCGCGGCGAGCCACAGCAAGGAGCGTCGGCTCCTCCGTCCGCCGCTCCGCCGGGATCACCGACGACGTTCGACGGCTCGCCTGCCGCCGGGCCGGAAGTGTCACCCTCGACGTTCGCGGCAGCGGAGAAACTCGTACAGGTCCAGCTCACGGATGCGGAGCGCCAGATGGCCGCCGATAGCTGGCGGCAGTCGATGGCGCCGCTGCTCGAGCGCCGCACCGGGCCGCGGAAGATGGCGCTCGCGCCTACCGATGCGCCCGCGACAGGTTGGAATCCGGCGCTCGCACCCGCCGACACCGGCCCGGCACGCGACCGGTTCGTACGGAGCACTGGTGACCCGGGGCCCCTTCCGGCCAATGACGAAGACATCGCATTCGCGCCCGTCGCGCAGCTCTCGCGCTGGATCGAGCAGCGCAAGCTGACGTCCGAACGGCTCACCGGGATCTATCTCGACCGGCTCCAGCGATTTGACCCCAAGCTCCGGTGCGTGATCACGCTCACCCGCGACCTCGCGATGACGCAGGCCCGGCAGGCGGACCAGGAGATTGCCTCTGGCAAGCACCGCGGACCACTGCACGGTATCCCATGGGGCGGCAAGGATCTCCTGGATACGGCAGGCATCGCGACGACGTACGGGGCTGAGCCCTATCGGAACCGCGTGCCCTCCGCCGATGCGGCGGTCGTGCGGCGGCTGCACGACGCAGGCGCTGTCCTTGTCGCCAAGCTCAGCCTCGGCGCCCTCGCGCTCAACGACATCTGGTTCGGCGGCCAGACCATGAACCCGTGGCTGTTGGAGGAAGGCGCCTCGGGGTCGAGCGCCGGACCCGGCGCCGCCACTGCAGCCGGACTGGTGGGATTCGCGATCGGAAGCGAGACGGGCGGAAGCATCGTGAGCCCGAGCATGCGGTGCGGGGTGAACGGACTGCGGCCGACGTACGGGAGGGTGCCGCGGACCGGGGCGATGACGCTCTGCTGGTCGCTCGACAAGCTTGGCCCGATGACGAGAAGCGTCGAGGATACGATGCTGGTGCTGCAGGCGATCACGGGTCCTGACGCTGGGGATCTGGCAAGTGTACCGAGTCATCTCGACTACAACGCGAACGGCGCGGTGTCGGGACTGCGAGTCGGCTACTTCCCCGCCTGGATGAAGGAGAACCCGGCGACCGATGTGGATCGCGCAGCACTGGAGACCGTGCGCAAGGCGGGCATGGTGCCCGTCGAGGTGACGCTACCGGACTGGCCGTTCGATTCGCTCGACGTGATCCTGTTCAGCGAGGCCGCCGCGGCGTTCGAAGAGTTGACGCTGAGCCATCAGATCGATCAGCTCAAGGCGCAGATGCCGGACGCGTGGCCAAATCAATTCCGCGAGGCGCGTTTCCTCTCGGCCGTCGACTTCGTGCAGGCCGACCGGATGCGGCGGCGCGTGGCCGGTGAGATGGCGCGGATCTTCTCGCAGGTGGATCTGCTGTTGGTGCCGTCGCTGCGCGATGAGATGCTGACGATCACGAATTTTACCGGCCATCCGTCGCTGACGATGCGAGCCGGGTTCGTCGAGGTGTCACAGGCGCGGAGTGATTGGGCGCCCGATCCCAAGCATCCGCTCCCGACCTTCTCGCCGCCGCGGCGCGTGCCGCACGGCGTGACCCTGATCGGCAAGCTGTTCGATGAGGGCACGCTGGGGCGTGCCGGACTGGTGCTGGAGCGGGCGTTTGGAGTGGTGGGACAGCGGCCGCCGGGGTTCTAGATCCTCGAGTGGCGGCCGGACCGGCACGGGTCCCCGCACGGTGAATCTCGGCGATTCGCGACGACGGGCGTGATCACCGTGCAGTGATCCGGTCGCTCGCGATCCACCATGCGAGCCGCGCCGAGCGGGCGATGTGCTGGACGTCCGCGGCGGCCCGCGCCGTCAGGAGAAAGTTCCACTGTCCCAGCTCGTGATACGCCTGCAGGTCGTCCGTGGACGCGAGCCGGACCAACGCCCGGCGCGACACGTAGTACACGGCGAGGCCCATTTGCAGGACTCGCTCGATCACCCGCTGCTCCACGATGGCGCGCCCGAGAAACTCCATCAGGAGCGTGGGCCGCGCGGCATCCCGCCGGAGAGTCCGCTCCAGGCCGTCCAGCACGCGCATCTCGTGCCCCTCCACATCTATCTTGAGGAGGGTGGTCGCGCAATCGATGGCCTCCGACTCTATCACATCGTCGAGCGCCACCACCCGGATCGCCAATCGCCCCGCCACCTCCGCATCACGGGCCCGGTCGGCCTCGAGGGTGCTCTCGGTGTCCCCCTTGAGCACGTAAAATGGCACGGTACCGGCACTGGCACTGGCGCCCGCGGCGCGGGCCTCCGCGCGGTTGGACCAGCCGTTGCGGACGATGTTCCGGCCGATGAGAGCGGCGAGCGCCGGGGCCGGCTCGTACGCGATGACCCGCGCCGACGGCGCATGTGCTGCCGCGAGATAGGTGAAATACCCGACGTTGGCGCCCACGTCGATGATCGTCGAGGACGTGGCCGCAAGCACGCGAAAGAGCCGCACACTCGCCTGGTCAGCCATGCCACTCGCGGGCGTGACGAATAGCTCGATGCAGCTCCCGATCGCGAGATCCAGCTCGATCCGCGCGTGCGCCCCGCCGCCGAGATCGAGCGTGGCGCACACGACGCGGTCAGGGCACCCGCGGGCCAGTAGCTCGACGGACCGGTAAGCCACGTGAGCGGGCAGCATCCGGTGCCGCCCCAACCCCCCGGCCATGATGGCGGCGGGACGCGCGAAGCGCGTCGTCCCCAGCCACGCGATGGGGCGTCTACCGAGGGACACGCATCACGCGAGACGACGGGACAGCGGCCTGAGGTTCAGGCGCCACGCGCGCGATCTAAGGCCGTCGCGCGCCGCCAGTGCTCGAGAATCAGGACCATGCTCAATGTGTCGAGCGCGCAATACTGCTTGAGCAGCGCCCCCCACTTGGCGCGCGCCGAGTCGTCGTGTTTGTCCACGCCGTACATCATCTCCTGGTACGCGCGCATCGCGCCGGTGCCTTCGTGCACCTCCTGCGCGATCCCGTTGATCTCGATGGGAGGCAACGACGTGTACGGATCCTGGGTTGCGCCCACATGCGCTCCCGTCCAGCTCTCGAATTGCTGGCGCATCGCCTCATCGGATTTCCAGAGCGCGTCGAGCACGACCTTGATGGAGGTACGGCCGCGCATGCCCGGGTGGTAGTAGTCGTTGCGGGCCCATTCGTGGAGATCCACCCGGCGACGGTCAAAGACATCCCGGATCCATTCGGCCAGCTCGGGGTCGTTGCGGCCGAAGCGGCCCAGGTCCTCGACGATCTGCTTGAGCGTCGTTTCCTCGAAGTGGCTCCATGTCAGGACGGTGCCTTCGTCGCCGAGGGTTTCTCGGAGCGCTTCCGCGAACAGTTGGTTCGGCCATAGCTCCGAGTTGTTGAGCCATTCGGTGTGCCGCGGCGTCGCGGCAGGCTGGTCGGCGCTGTGACAACTCCACTGAAACGTGACGAGTCCGTACGGCCGCATTCCCTGATGGTAAGGAAGGGCAAGCCGCGACGTTTCAAAATCGATGAAGTGCAGCGGTGCCTGAAGCGCGTCGATGTTAGGTCGTAATTGAGGCCCGATAAAGACCTCATTTCGCCTCGTGTACTCGATCTGTCGCCGCTGCCTCTGGGGCGTCGGGCCGACGGTGCCATCCGCGTTGACGAGTCCCTCTTCGGGAATCTCCAGCAACGACGCCTTGCCTTGGCCGATCATCCAAGTGGCCAAAGGCGTTTTGTCTGGCGCCTTCGCCAATCCGACAGAAAACAGCTCCAGCATGTGCGGCATGGGGGTGGCAAGCGGTCCCCAACATTCGGCAAAGCCGCTGGTGCCATCGGCGGCCTCTCCCCGGAATTCACATTTCGCGCATTTGGCGCCGCGCTGTGCCTGTGCGGCGTACGCCGGCAGCGGTGCATCGAGGAGCGATTCGAATCGCGTGGCCGCTGCTTCTACGTCATCGCGGAGCCGAGCCACCTGTGCAGACACATCGACTTCGGTGATCAGATCCAGTTCGGCGAGTTGGTCAGGCGACCCGATGTATGCCGCGGTATCGATACGCGTCGTACCGTCTGCGGCTGTGCGGCGCTCGATGGCGAACAACGCCGGGATATTGTCGATCCTGGCGGCCTTGCTTGTATCCACGAGAACGAGAAATGGCTGGACGACCACGCCGGGCAATAGCTTCTCGAGCAGCAGCACCTGGAACGTGATGTCCTCCACCTTCTCCACCCAGTCCTTGAGAATGGCGAACGGTGCTTTGACGCCGCACAACGCCCCGGCCTTTCCGCCAGCCAACGACGCGGCGTGTTTTGCCCCATCGAAGCTCTTCGACTTCACTTCCACCAGCCGGATGACGTTTCCCTTCTTCTCGAGGATGTCGGCGCGAGCCTGCTTGCGGCCCACCACGAGGGTCGCCTCGAATAGCACGACGTCATCGCGTTGCAGATATGCGATCGTCCGGGCACAGGCCGCCCGCGGATCCGGATCGTACTCCAGACGTACGCCGGTCGGGTATTTCGCCTTGGCCAGTGCCTCGACCATGTAGCCGCCTTCGGCGAGCAGGGCGAGGTACGGATTGCCCGCGCGGTTGTCCGTGAATCCGTTCTCTCGAAAAAACAGCTTCGCGTCACACGTGCGAGCCAGCTTGAAATCCGACTTGGACAGCATGCGAGATGAGCAGTTCTCGATTCCGGATGCAGGGGCCCGTGTGTGCTCGCTCATCCGTAACCTCCCTCTGTGTCAGCCAACACCCGCCCCCGAAGCGCTGACTGCTGGCGGCCGCCGCGCTCGATCGCCTTGCCCAGGGGCGTCAAACATACGGTCGGGGTTGGGAGAGCGCCCCATCCCCCGCCATCTTCTGTTTACATGCCCACTGCCCTGACTGCTCTCGAGATCTGCGCCGGCGCCGGCGGCCAGGCACTTGGCATCGAGATGGCGGGATTCCACCACGCCGCCGCGTGCGAGATCGATACCGCGGCCTGTGACACCCTCCGGCTGAACCGTCCCCAATGGAATGTCGTCCAGAGCGACGTCCGGGAACTGCATGGCGCGGACTATCGCGGCATCGATCTCCTCGCGGGCGGAGTCCCCTGCCCTCCGTTTTCGATCGCAGGCAAGCGATTGGGTCCGGACGACGAGCGGGATCTCTTCCCCACCGCGCTCCGCCTCGTGCGTGAATCGAAGCCGGCCGCCGTGCTTCTCGAGAACGTCCCCGGGTTCGCGACCGCGAAGTTCTCGGATTACCGGGCAGCCGTCGCCGCCGATCTCACACAATGGGGATACACGGTCGCGTGGCAGGTCCTCAACGCCTGCAACTTCGGCGTCCCACAGCTCCGGCCACGATTCGTTCTCGTCGCCATCAAAGGAAACGCGGCAAGTCGATTCCTCTGGCCGCAGCCCGCAGGCACTCCGCCGACTGTCGGAGACACGCTGTACGACCTGATGGCGTCGCGAGGATGGCGGGGGGCGTCAGCATGGGCGGCACATGCAAGCGCCATCGCACCGACACTCGTCGGCGGATCGAAACGCCACGGTGGCCCCGACCTCGGCCCCACCCGCGCTCGCCTCGCGTGGCGCGAGCTCGGCGTCGAGGCACGCAGCGTGGCCGACGCGCCGCCCGACTCGGCCTTCACTATAGAAGGGCTCCCCCGCCTGACGACGCGGATGGCGGCCCGGATTCAGGGATTCCCGGACAGTTGGACATTCTCGGGAAAGAAGACCGCGGCATACCGCCAGATCGGCAACGCCTTTCCTCCCCCTGTCGCACACGCCGTCGCGACCGCCATCCGATCCGCGCTCGGCGGCGCGAGGAAGATCGGGCACGACGAGCCGGGACCGCTCGCCCGCTTCGCGTGACCTCCGGGACGAAGCGGCGGCCAAAGGATCGTGATGAGATCGCACGCAACATGTCGGCGATCCGGTCGCGCGACAATCGGACCGAGAGCCAGTTGCGGCGCGCACTCCACCGCATGGGTTTCAGGTACCGGAAATACTCGTCTGGCCTGATCGGGCGGCCCGATATCGTTTTCCCGACCGAGAAGGTGGCGGTGTTCGTCGATGGCGACTACTGGCACGGCCGGATGGTGCGCGAGGGAGGGATCGAAGCGCTCGAGAGCTACTACACGCGCAAACAGCAGACGTACTGGGTCGGCAAGCTCTCGCGAAATGTGGCCCGAGATGATCGTGTGACCGCCGAGTTGCAGACGCTCGGCTGGAGAGTCCTCCGGTTCTGGGAGAGTGACATCAAGACTGACGTCACGCCGGCCGCTCGGCGCGTCGCGGCCACTGTCCGCCGACGCCGGGGACATTCCCGGTAACAATAGGTTTGCCCTTTAGCCGCTAACCATGTGGACGTCGCGTTGGCGGGCGGGATGAGACCCGCGCCCTACCGCGAGGAGCGCGGACTCTCGCTCGGCACGACCGAGCGTTCATGGGCCCGGCCGTCGCGGAGCAGACGCACTGGCGTCACCACGCCGATGCGCTCGTCCGTCAGCAGGCGTTGCAGGTCATCGACGCTGCCGACCGGCTGCTGCGCAAACTCGGTGATGATGTCGCGGGTCCGCAGTCCGCCGCGAGCGGCGGGACTGTCCGCCGTGATCTCGGTGACGAGCACGCCGCCAGTGCTGCCCAGGTGACTGAGCTGTACCCGGCGCCGTGAGAGTTGTACCGACTGCCCCGCCACGCCGATGTAGCTCCGCCGTACGCGCCCGTCGCGCAGGAGACGCGGGATCACGAAGTGCGCGGTGTTGATCGGGATGGCGAAGCAGATCCCCTGTGCGCCCGCGATGATGGCGGTATTCACCCCGATGACCTGGCCCCGCGAGCTCACCAGCGGGCCGCCGGAGTTCCCCGGGTTGAGCGCGGCGTCGGTCTGGATCACGCCCTCGATGAGCCGTCCGGACTGCGCGCGCATCGACCGGCCGAGCGCACTCACGACGCCGGTCGTCACGGTGGCCTGGAACCCGAGTGGATTCCCGATCGCGATCACGAGTTGTCCGGGACGCAGTCCGGTCGAGTCGCCCAGCACAGCCGCCGCGACGAGCAATCGCTGCGCGACGCGGACGACGGCGAGGTCGGTCTCCGGGTCATCGCCCACGAGCTCGGCGAGCATCTCCGTCCCGTCCGCAAACGTCGCGACCAGCGAGACGGCGCCCCGCACGACGTGACTGTTCGTGAGGATGAACCCGTCGGGCGTAAAGAGGAATCCCGAGCCGCTCCCTGACTGCTCGCCCCGGCGACGGGCTGCGGGAAGCTTGGCGTGCAGATGGACCACGCTCGGGCTGATCGCCTCGACGGCGTCGATGACGGCCGCAGAGTAGGCGTCGAGGAGCTGTGCGTCGGAGAGGGGCGCCGGCGCCTCGCGGGCGAGCGAGTCACGCGCGGGTCCGTCATCTGCGACGCGTCGCGGGAAGGGGAGCACTGTCATGGTACCCGACGTATCCGGACGATGCCCGATTCGTTCCGGAGGACGGCCGGGCTGGTAACGGGAACCACGACGCCGATGCGCGGCAGGGCAGGTCCCTGGTAGGGGCCGCTCATGACCGGCCCCCACCGATGGTGGGTACGGCAGCATTCCGATTTTCGGATTCGCGTATCGGCCATTCGCGTCGCCGAACAGCACCGTGACCGCCCAGATCGATTGCCCGATCGTATCGAATCCCCGAATCACATTGACCCGACGACTCGTCGGTGAGAATTGGACCAGGTTCTCGCGCTCCAAAAGATCGCAGCAGCTATCGCTCGTGAGGTCGTCGAGACCGCGCGTCGAGAAGAAGAAATGGGCAGCCGTCATCCCACCCTGCTTCCATACTTCCATCCGGAATGGGCGCCCGTCGCTGATCACGCCCTCGTTCCAACCGAGGTCCAGCCACTCGTTCTCCGACTCGTGCACGAGGTTCAGGCGATATCCCGACCGATCGGGTCGCGGGTATTTGCCTGCGGCGCCGGTCGGGCTGGGTGACGATGGGTCGTTCATAGGATCATCGATTGGCTATTGGCAAGAAACCGCTCGGCCTCATAGCTGCAATGCGCAAGAAATCCGTTGGGGGTAGCAGCAGCCAGGTCCACGCCGCAGCGAATCCGTCAGTGCGACGTCAGCAGACCGAGCGCCGACTGGCCCGTCGGCGCGATCTGATCCATCGTGCACTGGCGCGGCGCCTTGTCGGGTCGCCACCGGACGAATCCCGTCCCGTGCCGGAACCGCCCGTCGCTAAAGTGATCGTATTGCACTTCGACGACGAGCTTGGGGGCCAACGGCTGCCATTCATCCGTACGTCGCGTGCTCCATCGAGAGGGTCCACCCGGAGCTCGGCCCGTGAATCCGGGCGGTTTGATCAGTCGCACGAGCCGCGGAGTCAGCTCCGCGCGGGTACTCGCCGACATGCCGGACGTGAATCCCACGTGATGCAGTAGGCCGTCGGTGTCGTAGAGGCCCAGCAGCAGCGAGCCGACCGCGCCTCCCCTGGAGGCGTAGCGGAAGCCGCCGACGACACAGTCAGCGGTGCGGAGATTCTTGACCTTCTGCATCCCGGTGCGAGTGCCCGATTGGTAGGGCAGATCGAGCGCTTTGGCGATCACGCCATCCAGACCGCCCCAGCCCGATGAGCCGCGTTTGAGCCACCGGGTGGCGACTCGCGCGTCGCGCGTGACAGGTGAGAGCACGATTGCGGCAGCCTCGAGTCCAGCCCGCGGTATGGCCACACGCTCGAATGCCGTCGCGGCCAGCGTCTCGAGCCGTGCGCGCCGCGCGCCAAGCCGCAGGCGGACAAGCGATCTGCCCTGCGCGTCGGCCAACAGGTCGAACACGATGTAGACCGCGGCGTGTTCGGCGACGAGCGTGCGGACGCGGCTCGCCGCCGGGTGGATCCGCTGCAGCAGATCGTCGAACGAGAGTCCGTCGCGCGTCGGGATCGCGAGCTCGCCGTCGAGCACGGCGTCGCCGATCGGGAGCGCGTGCAGGGCGTCCACGATGTCCGGGAAGTAGCGTGCGAGCGGACGGCCAGCTTTCGATCGGAGATCCACGGACTTGCCGCTGCGGAACGCGATGCACCGGAACCCATCCCATTTGGGTTCGTACTGCCAGCCGGCTCCGGCCGGGAGCGTCTCCACGGACGCGGCTTCCATCGGCGGATAGCTATGCGGCAGCGGCCGTCGCGCTGTTCCTCGCGGTGTAGCCCTCTTCGCCGTCACCTTCTTCTTCATTGTGCCCGTGCTGTCCGCGCTCGCGGCGCGGGCGCCCACCCGCGGTGGTGTGGGTCGGGCTTGATGGCGTCGCCGGCCGGCAGCGCGAGGCGACCGCGCTTGGTGAGCATCGGCGCCCACAGATCACCCAGTCGTTTGACGCGTGCGGGGACGGTATCGAGGCGGAAGTCGTTCATGTCGACCCCCCGCTCGATCTCGCGCCAGGTGACGGGGGTGGATACCGTTGCGGTGGGAGTGGGGCGGACGGAGTACACGGATGCGAGCGTGCGACCCCACGCGTTCTGGTTGTAGTCGACGAGCACGCGCCCGCGCGGGCGGTCGGCGACACGATAGACGGCCGTGAGGAGGCGGGGCGATTGGCCGGCCAACTTGAGCGAGAGCGCTTTGGCGTAGGTCCACACGGCTTTCTGGACCGGGCCGCGGATGATCGGCACGGCGACGTGGATGCCGTGTGAGCCGGTCGTCTTGGCGTAGCTCAGCAGTCCATCCGTCTCGAGTGCGTCGCGCACGAGGAGCGCGGCCTCGCGAACCTTGGCGAAGGGTACGCCGAGTCCCGGGTCGAGATCGAAGTAGAGGAAGTCGGGGCGATCGACGTCGTCACAGCGGGCATACCAGGGGTTGAGGTCGATGCAGCCCAGGTTGATCACCCAGAGGAGTGCGGCGAGGTCATCGATGACTGGGAAGTCGATGATGCTGCCGGATCCGTGCTCGATCGCGCATTGATGAAGCCATGCGGGGTGAGGTTCGGGTGTTCGCTTCATGAAGAACATCTTGCCGAGTGCGCCGTCGGGGTAGCGCTTCATGACCATGGCGCGGTCGGCGAGGTGCGGGAGCAGCACGGGGGCAATGGCCGCGTAGTAGCGCAGGAGATCGCCTTTAGTGATCCCCTCATTTGGCCAGAACGGCTTGGCGAGGTTGGTGAGGGTGATCGGCCGGCTGCCGATTGTCAGCGCGACGGACCTCTGATCGCTGGGGATGCGTACACCAGCGGCGGAACGGCTCGTGGCGCGAGCGGTCGTCTTTCTGCCGCTCGGCTCGCCGTTAGTTAATCGTTTCCTGGCAGTCCGCTTGGCCGGCATGTTGGTCGCCCCGTACGCGATATCTAACCGACGCACGGACGGCTCACAGGCACAACCGGTGCCAGGACCTCGCCTCTGGATGCGGTGGGCACGCGATTTGATCCCGGGTGGGTATGACGCGTCATATGTACAGGTCGCCGCACCCCGCCCCGCCCCGATCAAGGTCGACGAGCATGATGAGATTGCACCGCACGACAGTTCTTGCGCGGATCCACAATGCCCTGGCGCCAGTGGCCGTGACCGGGATGTTCGTCGTTGCCGCGGCATGCGGCTCCGGCACCGGACCCAACACAGGGAAGCTCGCTGTCACCGTCATAGTGCCCGCGGGGATCACACCGAACGTCACGGTGAGCGGCCCCCACGGGTATACCAGGACCGTGTCGGCGACCACGATGTTGAGCGGCCTCGCGGCTGGGAGCTACACCGTGTCGGCACGAGTGGTGGCGACCACGGACGCGATCGTCCCGACAGTGTATGCTGCGGGCATCTCGGGAAGCCCTGCGGCCGTGCCCGCGTTCGGCACGCCGCCGACCGTTACGGTGAGCTACGCCGAGCGGCCGGGCAGCGGTGGCCTCTGGATCGCGAATTTTCACAGCAGTCCAACCGTCGTGCGGTACTCGGCCGCGCAACTCGCCACCACGATGTCCGCCGCACCGGCCACCGCGATCGCCACTGGAGGTGGCGGTGACGTGGGCGCGGCATTCGACAGGGACGGCGACCTCTGGGTGACACTCGCCACCAACAATTCCATCATGGAGTTCACGGCCAGCCAGTTGGCCACCAGCAGCGCGCCCACACCCGCCGTGTCCCTCACCGCGACCGCCGGCTCGTTGAACGATCCCACCGGACTCGCGTTCGATGCGGACGGAAACCTCTGGGTCGCGAATACCGGCGCCAACACTCTGGTGGAATTCTCCGCCGGCCAGCTCACGTCGAGCGGACGCCCAACGCCCACAGTCACCATCAAGGCAGCCAGCGGCTCGCTGCATTCGCCCATCGGCATCGCCTTCGATCACAGCGGGGACCTGTGGGTCGCAAACTCCCTCGGGAATACATTGGCGGAGTTCGCGCCGGGCCAACGCACTGCCAGCGGCGCCCCCAAGCCGGCCGTCACCCTGAGCGACAAATCGAACTCGATCAGCGGACCGGTCATGCTCGCCTTCGATGCGACCGGTACGCTCTGGGTCACGAACGGAGATCTCAATCAGAACACGGTGGTAGCCTTCGCAGTGAGTGCGCTCGCGGCGAGCGGCAGTCCCACACCGATTGTCACGCTGAGCGGAAGCACCCTGCACAACCCCGCCGGATTGGCCTTCGACGCGAGCGGAAATCTCTGGATCTCGAACATCGGCAGCTCGACGGTCATCGAATTCGCCGCCAGCCAGCTCGTGACGAGCGGCACCCCGACGCCAAACACCAGCATCACCGGTTCCTCGGTACTCAACCCGTTCGGGTTGGCGTTTGACCCCTCTGACGCGCGCCTTCCGATAACGCCTTAGCCGTGCAGCGCGCATCCGCCCGATAACCAGAGAGGCGGCGGATAAGAATCCTTGAAGCATCGCCGCCCGGAGTGGCTCGTCAAACAGTAGACCTTCGACTGGGCGGTCGGCGCCCCACCCGAGCGCTCCGGATTGGATTTCCGGACGGCTCGTCAGAGGGTGGCCCGGCGAGGTTAAAGACAACCGCGCGATCCGTACCCAACGGATCGCGCCGTTTCTTCTTACTTGCTGCAGGACGCCGCCAACGACGGCGGGACCGGCGGCCTCCCTTCCGCCGAGCCCCTCGGCCGTGCATCCTGTGACGTTCGCGGCGGATCTCCCGGCAGGTACCGACCACGCGCCCGATGATCACCCGATTTCAACGAGGAGCATGACCATGCTGCGCTCGAGGTCACCCATCGCCAGACGCTCTTCAGGACTGCTCATCTGGCTCGCGGGAGGGCTGGCGATCGGATGCAGCTCAAACAGCAGTACCTCTCCCGGTACCAACTCTCCCGCAGGCGCCGCGGGTAGTCTCTGGGTCGCGAACGCCATCGCGCCGCCGACGGTCGTGGAGCTCACCGCCGCGCAGCTCGCCAGCGGCACGCCGTCTCCGGCAGTCACGATCACGAGCGGCTCGACCGGCAGCAATATCGGAGTCGCCTTCGATGCAAGCGGCAATCTGTGGGTCGCGAGTAACGGCTCGGTCGTCGAGTACGCCGGGAGCCAGTTGAAGACGAGCGGCTCGCCGACGCCCACCGTCACACTCTCCGGCAGCTCGATTTCGTCGCCCGAGGGACTGGCGTTCGACGCGGCGGGCAATCTCTGGGTCGCCAATGCCGGAAACAGCACGGTGATCGAACTCGCCGCCGCGCAACTCGCGACAAGCGGAAGCCCGACAGCGCCCGTGGTCATCAGTGCGCCGGGCAGCGCGCTCACCCGCCCGGTCGGCCTCGCCTTCGATGCCAGTGGCGACCTGTGGGTCGCGAACTCCACGCCGAATACGGTGGTCGAGTACACCCCCGCCCAACTCGTCGGCACCGGCGACCCCGCACCCACGGTGAGGCTCGCCAGCGTCGCGATGTCCATCAGCGCACCGCAGTTTCTCGCGTTCGATGGAGGCGGCAACCTTTGGGTCGCGAATGGCGAAGGCCTGACGACCTTCACCATTGAGGCGTTCACGCCTGCGCAGATCACGGCGGGCTCCGGGCATCCCGTTCCCGGGATCGTGCTCTCCAGTTTCACCAATAGCGACGCGCCCGCCGGCCTGGCGTTCGACGCGAGTGGCAATCTCTGGGTCTCGACGATCAACTCGATCGTCGAATTCACACCGAGCCAGATCAGTGCGACCGGCGCGCCCACGCCAGCCATCACGATTACCGGCAGCGCCCTGGCCGGCGCATCCGGCATGGCGTTCGATCCGCAAACCAAAGGACTGCCCCTCCAGCCGTAGCCCCGGGACGGATAGGCGCATCACGCCGCACGGAGCCGCCGCCAGACGGCCGCGCCCGGCAGCCGGCGTGTTCCCCTTGCGTGCCGATGGGAGCGGTGGTACCCTGGAGGTACCTCCACCCGACGGCCACCATGGATGATCTCGACGTCAATCTCACGCGCGGCACGCTCGACCTCCTCATTCTCAAAGCGCTGAGTTGGGGACCGCGCCACGGATACGCGGTCTCCGATTGGATCGGCCAGGCGACCGGATCCGCACTGCAACTCGGTGAAGGCACCCTCTACCCCGCACTCCACCGCCTGGAGCGGCAACAGTTCGTGGTCGCCGAGTGGGGGCTCTCCGAAAACAACCGCCACGCGAAGTACTACCGCCTGAGTGCCGCCGGCCGGCGCCGGTTCCAGACCGGCGCGTCCTCGTGGCATCGCTTCGTGGAGGCGGCGGCCAGCGCGTTGCGAGCGACTGCCCCCGTGCCGGCCGCATGACCGATGACCGCACACGCCGCCCCTTCCGCCTCGCGCTCGGCGCGAAACACCTCAAGCGCGATGTGGACCAGGAGATCGAGTTCCACATCGCCATGCGGACCCAGGCCCTCGTGGCCCAGGGCCTCGACGCCGAAACCGCGCGCGCGCGCGCGATCGCGCAGTTCGGGGATTCGGCCGCTGTCCGGGAGGAGTGCGTGACCATCGACACCCAGAGGTCCCGGGCCATGACCATGGCCGAACGACTCGGCAATCTCCAGCAGGATGTCGCGTACGCCTTCCGAACCCTGCGGCAGAATCCGGCGTTCGCCGGCATCGTGATCCTGATTCTCGCCCTCGGAATCGGCGCCAACACCGCCACGTTCAGCGTCATCGACGCCCTGATGCTCCGCCCGCTTCCCGTCAGCCATCCCGAAGCTCTCGTCACGATCGGCGATCCGCGAGCGACTGGCCGTTTGTCCGAAGGCACGCCGGAATCGGACATCGCCTCCTATCCGCTCTATACGGACCTCCGGGACGGAAACCACGTCCTCACCGGACTGTACGCGAGCGGCCGGACCGGCCGCCTCGATGTGGTGATCGATCAGACGCCAGCCTCCGCACGGCCCGGGCCCACCGAAGCGGAGCATCCCCATGGCCGGTTCGTCACCGGGAATTTCTTTTCCGTACTCGGCGTCGGCGCCGTGGCGGGCCGCACGTTCGCCGCGACCGAAGATCGCCTCACGGGCGCCGATCCCGTCGTCGTGATCAGCGATGCGTACTGGCGGAAACGTTTCGCCGGTGATCCCGCGGCGGTCGGCCGGCCAATCACCATTAATGGCGCGGGATTCGTGATCGTCGGCGTCTCGGCAAAGGATTTCACCGGCGATGTGGTGGGGCAGCCTACCGATGTCTGGATCCCCGTCACGATGCAGCCTGTCGTGATGCCGAACTCTCCGTGGCTCACCAAGCGCTCAGTGAGCTGGCTCCTGCTCATGGGTCGTCTCGCCCCCGGCGTCCCGCTGGAGACCGCGCGCGCCAGTCTCAGCGTGCTCGAAACCCGGTCCCTGCTCGAGAACGCGGGGGCTGAGCGCCGCTACCTCGAGACGGCATTACACAATAAGCCGCCCCAGGTCGCGCCCGGAGCCCGCGGATTCTCGTATTACCGAGCCGCGTTCGCGTCCGCGATGTTCACGCTCACCGCGGCGGTGGCGATGGTGCTGTTGGTGGTCTGCGCCAATGTCGCCAATCTGATGCTCGCCCGCGCGGCGGCACGCGGTCGCGAGATTAGCGTCCGGATCGCCCTCGGTGCCAGCCGGATGCGCCTCGTGCAGCAGTTGCTCACGGAGAGTGCCGTCCTCGCGATCATTGGGTCCACAGCCGGTCTCGTGGTCGCGTGGTGGGGGAGCACCGCGATCTTGCGGCTCGCCGCCGGCGGCCCGAAGCCCGTCCCGGTCGACGTACGGCTGGATTGGCCAGTGGTCGCGTTCACGATCGGTCTGTCCATCTTTACGACGCTGCTCATCGGTCTCATCCCGGCTCTTCGGGCCACACGTTCGGATGTCGCGTTGGCGCTGCGGACGCAGGGCCGCGACAGCGGGGCGCAGACGACGCGCGGTGGACGGCTCCCCCTCGGCAAGGGATTGGTGATCGCCCAGGTGGCGCTCTCGATGCTGTTGCTCGTCGGGACCGGCATGCTGGTGCGCAGCACGGAGCGTCTCGAACACGCCGATGTCGGGATCGCGCGCGATCGGCTCATCATCGCGGAAGTCGCGGCACAGCGAAGCGGGTACACCGACGCCCGCATGAATTCCCTGGTGCGCGATCTCATGGCCAGAGCCGCCGCTATTCCGGGGATTGCCGCCGTGAGCGTGTCCGAGAATGGCATCTTCAGCGGCACCGAATCGGCAACCAACGTCCAGGTCGAAGGATTCACCGCACGAGTCGACAGCGACACCGCCGTCATGTACGACGATGTGGGACCCGGATATCTCAACGCGGTCGGCGCTCACCTCCTGCGTGGGCGCGATGTCGAGGCACGTGACAATGAGACGGCGCCCAAGGTCGTTGTGCTCAATGAAACCATGGCCCGATTCTACTTTCCGCACGGGGACGCCATGGGACGCCACATCACGGCGGACAGCACAATCTGGGAGATCGTGGGCATCGTGGGCGACGCGCGCACCAATGACGTTCGTGAGATTCCCGAGCGCCGCATGTTCGTACCGATCGTGCAGATGCGGCATTCGCCCGAGCAGTTCCGGGTCGAGCTGCGCACGGGCGGCGATCCGGCTCGGCTGGTGGATGCGGTACGGCGCGCATTGACAGCATCCGACCCGTCACTCGTGGTGACCGACGTGTCGCCCCTGCCGGCTCTGATCCGGGACTCGCTCAACGAGGATTACCTGGTCGCCAAGGCGGTGAGTTTCTTCGGGGTGATCGCGCTCGTGCTGTCCGCGTTGGGTCTCTATGGTATCATGGCGTACGCGACGGCGCGGCGGACGACCGAGTTCGGACTCCGGATGGCGCTCGGCGCCGAACCGGGCACCGTGATCCGGATGGTCCTGCGCGAGGCGATGGCGCTCGCGGGCTCGGGGATCGTGATTGGCCTGCCCGTAGCCGTCGCCGCGTCGCAGCTCATCCGAGGCCGGCTCTTTCACATCGGCGTGTTTGACCCGCCATCGATCGGAATCGCCGTGATCATCCTGGCGATCAGCGCCGCGATCGCCGCGTACCTGCCAGCGCTCCGCGCCTCTTCCGTCGCGCCGCTGGCGGCCATGCGCGCGAGTTGACTGGTCGCCCGGACCTCCCAACACGCTACACCGCAGCGGCTTAGCATCCGCTGATTGGTCGCTCGCCCACTCCGGCCGGCGGGTGTGGCGCTCCCGCAATACTCGCGGCACTTCTCGGCTGCCCTCATAATGGGCAACTAGCAGCCGCAGCCACGACGCAACTCGGGCCCGCCGGCTTCCGTAGGGAATTGGAGCAGTCGTGTGCAGCCGGCACCAGATGCCGGGACGATACGGAGCGCCACATCGTGGAGGTTTGATGAGCATCGCAGATGAAATCGGCGGAATCCTCAAGCAATACCAGACGGGGGTGACACCTCCGCCTGCCGCCGTGAACGCCCACTTCGATCAGGTTGCGAGCGCGGTGCCAGCCAATGTGCTGGCCGACGGACTGGCCCACGCGATGACGTCGAGCCAGACGCCGCCGCTCGGCCAGATCGTCAGCTCGCTGTTCAGTCAGGCCAACCCCGCCCAGAAGGCGGCAGTGCTCAATCAACTGATGTCGGCGCTCGGCCCCGCCGCGGTCGCAGCGGCGACTGGCGGTGCTCTGGGTGGTGCGCTGGGTTCGGGTGCGACCCCCGGCACCACGGTCTCACCACAACAGGCGCAGCAGGTCTCTCCCGCCACCATCACGCAGCTCGCGGATCGCGCGCAGTCCGCGGACGGCTCGATCGTGAATCAGTTGAGCACCTTCTACGCCCAACACCCGACACTGGTGAAGGGACTCGGCGTCGGTGCACTGGCGCTCATCATGTCACACATCTCCAACCGGAGGTAGACCTCGTATGGGCGCCATCCTGTATTGGATCATCATCGGACTGGTCGCGGGGCTCATCACGGGCAAACTGATGGGCGCGCCGTCGAGCGACTGGCTGATGACCATCATCACCGGCATCGCGGGCGCATTCGTGGGCGGATTCCTGATGAGCCTCCTGGGCTTCAGTTACACCGGCGGATTGATCTACAACATCATCGTCGCCGTCCTTGGTGCGGTGCTGCTCACGTGGGGCTACCGCAAGATGAAGGCGAAAGCCTGACGACGATCGGCGGGTGCTCCGGCAGTTGAATGCGCGACCGCCGGGCACCCCCTTCCAAGTGTGGTCAGAGCGCGGTCAGGGCGCGCTCAAGTCCAGACCTTCAGAGACCACTCCACGGCGCGCGAGCTCCTGCAAGGCGGTGCCGTCGTGGCTCACCACCAAGGCGACGCCGGCCGGCGCCACGGTGTTCTTGAGCCACGCCATCTCGTAGCCGATCATGGTCCGGTCCTCACCCATCTCGCGACTGGTCGAATCCGGTTTCTGGTGTTGCGTGTCGAGCCCGGCGTGATGCCAGACGATGTCGCCGATCAGCATCAGCTCGCGCCCTGATGCGAGCTTGACGTAGACGATCTGGGAGCCGGGCGTATGCCCCGGAGCCCGGACCAGCACCACGCCCGGAGCGATCGGCAGTGCGCGCTCATAGTCCACCACGATGAAGCGGCGCGCTCGCGCCGAATCCAGACCCCCGGAGCCTCGACCGGGCTTGCCGAGCAGCGTGTGCACCTGTGCCTCGGTCAGCATTGTCCTGGGCGCTACCTCGCCGAAATACGGCGACCGGATCACTCCGTCGACATGGTCGTAGTGCTCGTGCGTCGCGACGATGAGACGCGCGTCCCGCAAAGCCGCCTGTGTCTTGTCGTAGTTGTCCTGGTGATACACGCCGTCTTTCCCCGCCGCTTCGTGGCTCATTCCCGCGTCCACCATCACCCAGCCCGTGCGAAAGCGGATCTGAAAGACGGGAGTTACCTCGAAAGTCCGCGTGCGGGGAGCGCCATCCACGGCGTCGGATTCCGGTGTCGAATCGTCGACCACACTCAGATACCCGACCGTCGATGGCAGCTCGCCGGGAACTGCGTGAGCGAGCGACCGCACTGTCCCGAGCAGGGAATCCGTGTAGGGATTCGACTGCGCACAGAGCGGCGTCACGCCGGCGGCAACGGCGAACGCGACCCCGGACGCGAGCCACCACCACCGCCGAATCATCCCGTGGACGCGATGCACCGGGCTCTCCTCTCCATAGGGCACTGGGAGTTACACTGCATCCCTGTCCGCCGAACCGGCACTTCCACGGCACGCCTCATTGGCCTCGCCAGTGTCGAGATTGGAATACGATGGCCTCACAGCTCCGGCCACCATCCGTCCCTGGTAGGGGCCGGTCATGACCGGCCCCTACGGATGCATCGGCAACACGATAATCCCGTCAGGCCTCCCCACGCTACAGTCCGCACACTCCGCATCGCACGCCGTGTTCCGCGCAAGCGCAATCATACATCGCGCTAAACGCCGAGCCCAGTGCCGTCCGGCTACCTTCGTAGAAGCCCGTGCCATCCAGTTCTCCGTAGTCTCCCTTCTCCTTTCTCGGTCCCTTTTTTCTCGTTCCGTCATGCTTCACCTGCAAATCATCATCGTGAGCACACGTCCTGGCCGGATCGGGCCGTTCGTGGGCAACTGGTTTTTCGAGCGCGCACGGGAACACGCCAAGTTCGATGCCGAGCTGGTGTCGCTCGCCGACGCTAACCTGCCGCTGCTCGATGAGCCGCGGCACCCGGCGCTCGGCCAGTACGAGCATGCGCACACCAAAGCGTGGAGCGCCACGATCTCGCGCGGCGATGCCTACGTGTTCGTGACGCCGGAGTATGACTACAGCACACCCGCCGCGTTCATGAATGCGCTCCAGTGCCTGTCGAAGGAATGGGCGTACAAGGCGGCGGGCTTCGTCAGCTACGGCGGCGTGTCCGGCGGCTTGCGCAGTGTGCAGATGGCCAAGCAGCTCGTGACATCGCTCAAGATGATGCCCATGGCCGAGGGCGTCGCGATCCCGTTCGTCGGCCAATACCTCGAACGTGAGACCGGCCAATTCACACCGGCGGAGCTGCAGACCAAGGCGGCCGGCGTGATGCTCGACGAGCTATTGAAATGGGCGACTGCACTCCGCCCGTTGCGACCAGCCTGACGTCAATCCAACGGCGACCCAACCGCGCCCGCCGCGAGCGGAATCGGCATCACACGTTCGTTCTCGATGACCCCATAATCCTCAACAGGCGACGGTAACTTGATCACCGCCACCCACCGATCCGACCTGATCAGATCACCGGCGATCAAGCCCACGACCCCACCGGACGCCGCGCCAACGATCGCGTACTTGGATATGGTCGAGCCGAGCGGCCGCTTGGTTCGCCCGGTGAAGATCGCGCCGCCCACCACCGCACCGGCCACAAGACCGACGAGTGCGCCCACGACCGGATGCCCGTGTGTTCCGCGACGCACCGCGAGCCACTTGACCTCGCCAAAGGGCACAACGGTATCGCTCGCGGGATTGATGCGGATGACGATTGCAGATGGACGAAGCTCGATGATGCGTGCACGGATGAGGAAGGGCACGCCCGGCGGAGCATCCACCTGCACGGTGTCACCGACCGCAATGGGAACAGCGAGCACCGGCTGCGACGTCGTCTGAGCACCGAGTGACACCGTGCTCGCCAGTGCCAGCGCGGCATATGCGGCGAACCGCAACCCTACCGCGCCCAACCACAACACTAGCGCTCCGGCAAGGTCGTGAGAAACTCCCCGAGGTACGATTTCCAGACCGCGGCCATCGTGTGCGTGCCATGCCCGCGCGTCGCGTCGCTCAGCGGGATGAGCACATACCGGGCATGTGGGACGCGCGGGATCAATCGCTCCATCAAACCGAGTTCCGGCGGATTGACCACGTCGTCCGCCGAATTGATCGCCAGCACCGGCGCCACGATCTGCTCCAGGCGGGCCGACGGGTCGTAGTCTCGGGAGGAAGCGATCTGGTAGAGCAGGTCGTTCGCGTCGCTGTACGCCACCATGGCCTTGACTTGCGATTCGAGGAAATGGTCCGCCGAGTCGCGCGTGGGCGCGAATCGCTGATACTGAATCGGATTGCTCGAGACGAGTAACTCGATCCTTAGTGCCGCCGCCAGCCCGGATGGTTGGGCCTGATAATTCCCCGAGTTCCACGCAGGATCATCACGGATGTCGTCCATTGCCATGTCCCGCCACATACGGTTCCGCCCCGCGATCTGCGTCGGTGCACAGGCGAGCGGCATCAACCCATCCATGAACGTGGGATACTGCTCGCCCCACATCCAGGAATGCATGCATCCCATCGAGGTCCCCATGACGAGCCGCAGATGGTTCACGTGCAGACCGTCGGCCACGAGTGCGTGCTCCGCCGCCACCATGTCGGCGTACCCATAGTGCGGGAACGCCGCCTTCATCCCGTCGCTCGGCTTGCTCGACCCGCCATGTCCGATGTCGTCGGGCAGAATGACGAAATAGTGGGCGGTATCGAACAGTTGTCCGGGACCGAATAGCTGCCCGGAAAACTCCGGCCGGATGAACTGGGTGGCAGAGCCACCCGTGCCATGCATGATCAGAGCGGCGTTGACGACCTGCCCCGCGCCATTCCGGCGGATGCTCCCGAATGTCAGGTAATGAAGCCGGAGCTCCGGCAACGTCTCGCCACTGGCGAAGTGGAAGTCGTGAATCACGAAGTCCTGCCCGGCGGGCACCTGCGCCCGAGCGCCACCGCCGCCCGTGACCACGGCGACCACCGCCGCGGTTACGCCGATCGCCCAACGCCGCCTCTGCATCACGCTTCCGATCCTCCGGGTCATGCCCGCGCCCAATACGGCTTCGCTTTCGCGTATCCGTTGTACTCTCCAGGCGGGCCATTGGCTAGCGTGCCGTCCCGTGCAGCCGTGTTGAGCCTTTCCTGGCGCGATCTGCGCTTTTCCCTGTAAGACCGCCGCGGGCCAATCCCCCGGCGCCAGAGATTGGCTCCATCGCGCCTACCTCCTGAGCACTGATGCGAGACTGGACCTCGGAAGTGTCCCGGCTGGCCCCTGGACGCCGTTGATACTTACAGACCGGTAGTTCGCGTCACTTCGCGGACACCGGCCGCACGGAGAGACGAGCCGGAGCCTACACTCGGCCCAGCGAACTCGGATGTGCCATGAGCCGCCGCGGGCCGAAAATGCGCCTTGATAGATGGGGCGCCCGGGACCGGTTCCCGGCCGATCCGCTCTCTACGTCTCTCCCGTCTCTGTACGTCGCGTTTGCGGCTCTCTGGACCACTGATCCGTCCCGCTCACCGGCCTCGCGAGGTCACTGTCATGCCCCGGTCGCTCTCAATAGCCATCGTCGCCGTTCTGGTAGGGGTTGTCCCGGTGCACGCTCAGCAAGCGACTCAGCAAGCGACTCAGCAAGCGACTCAGCAAGCGACTCAGCAAGCGACTCAGCACGCGGCACAGCAGGCGCCTGCGCGAGCCGCGGCTGCTGGCCACGCCGCGCCGCTCGACCACTCGCACTACGTCCTGCACTGGGCCCAGCTCATCGACCAGTACGGCTTCGCGCAACCGATGGAAGCTGCCCGGATTCTGACCCCGGTCGACTGGAAGTTCGATGGCGTGGTGGCGTGGGCCGCAGCAAAGGGGTGCCCCCCTGACATGGTCCAGACCGCGGGCGGAGCGATGAGCAAGGACTCGTTGTCCGGGTTCGCGTTCTTCCCGTCCCACACATGGCAATGGTTCGATGACCCGAGGCGGCAGCAGATGGCGACCCGCGGCGGATCCGGGCCTTCCCTCCAGCGCGGATGCGCCGCTGAGCCGTTGGTGGGAGCGGTCGACTACATCCGTCGCGAGATTCTTCCCAAATGGCGGCCGAAAGGGCGGGTCGTCGCCACCGAGCCGATGCCGCAGCTCGCGCAGGCACTGCAGGAGCAGGCCCAGAGCGCCAACGCCGGGATGCTCCAGAACCGCATGTACAACTGGGTGCGCGTCGACGCGGGACGGGTCAAGATCGCCTATGAGATCAACGGGCATCCGGTCGAGGAATGGATCATGGCGACCGTGCAGGCGATCGCCCGGCCAGGACTCGGCGGCAACGGGAACTGGTACAACGTGAGCGCCGGCCGGATCTTCGCCTATCGCACGCCCGCGGGGAAACTCGACTCGGAGCCCTCGTTGTTCGCGACCATGCTCGGATCGATCCGCACGAATCCGCAATGGCAGGCGAAGGAGTCGCAAATGGTCCAGAACGCTGGCAGGATCGAGCAGAAGGGCACCGCGGACCGAAACAAGATCCGGGCTGGCATGCAACAGGCCCAGGGCGACGCGAGCAACCAGCGATACCAGCAGATCTCGGCGGCGGAGGACAAGCAGTCGGAGGAGTTCGCGCAGACGCAGCGGGGTCTCGAGTATTACACCGACCCGAACACGCACGAGAAAGTCGAGATGAGCTACGGGTACCGCCACACGTACACCAATGGCAACGGCGAATACATCCTGAACGACGATCCCAATTTCAATCCGTCGAAGTATTTCAACGGCACGTGGACCGAGATGGAACGCAACCAGCAGTAGCGTCCTTCCCTTACCCTCCCTCCTCGGACTCGCTCTATGCACGCCACCTCGTGGTTTCTGTCGCGGTTTCTCTCGCTGTTTCTGATGATCGCCGTCACGAGCGCCAGCCAGGCGCAGAGCACCGGCCAGGCGCCGTCCGCCTGGGACAAGTTCGATCAGTACATCAGAGGGGATTCCGCCCCGGCGGCGACCACGCCCCAGCCGGGACCTGCTCAGCAGCCGTCGGCACAGGCCTCAGGACGGCGCTCAGGCACCCTCCTCGGACAGCAGCCAGGCTCGTCGTCCGGCAGCCGCTATCTGATGCACTGGGCCAAGCTGGTCGACCAGTCGGGCTTCGACCATCCGATGGAAGCCGGCAGTGTCCTCATACCGTCGGACTGGAAGTTTGACGGGCGGGTCCAATGGGGCCCGGCGACGGGATGCACGCAGAACCTCATGACGACTTCCGGCCGGGCCACGAGCCCCGACGGTCTCTCCGGCTTCGAGTGGTTCCCGACGTACACGTGGGTGTGGATGGACGACCCCCAGACTCGCGGGATCATGCAGCAGGCAGCATCACAGCAACCCGAGTCGATGCGCCCGTGCGACATCGGACAGATCGAGAGTCCGGTGGACTTCATCCGCAACGCGATCATTCCGCGGATGCGCCCCAATGCCCGCATCGTGTCGGCCAACATGCTCCCCGAACTCACACGTAACGCGCAGGCGAAAATCGAGTCCGATAATGCGCAGTATTTGCGGATGGGACTCTTCAGCGGCGTCCGATCCCAGGTCGGCGAGGTAAAGATCACCTACCAGATCAATGGCCAGCCGGTCGAGGAGTCGCTCATGGCGCAGATCGATGTGGTGGTGCAGCAAGCGCCATCCGCCGCGGGTCTGAGCCAGGGCATGATGACCGCCTCCAACACGTACACGATCCTGGCCGAGCGGCTGTTCGCGATCCGTGCACCTGCCGGCCAGCTCGCGTCGCGGGCCGACCTCAACTCGACGATGTTGGCCTCGCTGCGCCAGAACGCCCAGTGGCTGAGCGCCGCCCAGCAGGTGCTCTCGAACATCAGCGGTGCACAACAGCAAGGCACCATGGATCGCCAGCGCATCGTGCACGATGCCCAGACGGCGCAGGGTGAAGCGATCATCCAGCACGGCCAGGAGGTGTCGGTCATGGAGGACCGCAACGCCGCGGAGTTTTCGCAGGCGCAGCGTGAGGTCGAGTGGTACACGGATCCCAACACCAACGAGCGCGTGGAGCTGAGCGCCGGCTACGCGCACTCGTGGACCAACAGCAACGGTACCGTCATCCTCAACGATGACCCGAACTTCAACCCCTCCAGAGCCTACCAGGGGAATTGGACGCAACTGGAGCGGCACCAATAGGCGCTCGTCCAGGACCGATTGACGAAACCACTGCCCGAGCCTACCGTGGCACTGGATGCCATCAGAGCCAGCCGCCGTCGATACGGTCTCCAGACTGCTCGCCGATGCCCAGCGCGGTGACGTGGCGGCGCTCGGCCGGCTCCTGCCGCTCCTCTACGCTGAGCTGCGCGAGATCGCCGCACGACACATGCGGCGCGAACGGCCCGATCATACGCTGCAGCCGACCGCGCTCGTGCACGAGGCGTTTCTGCGGCTCTCGGGCGGTGCACCACTCTCCGCTCAGGACCGGACACACTTCCTGCGCACGGCATCGCAGGCCATGCGCCGGGTGCTCGTGGACTATGCGCGCGCCCGAAACGCGCAGAAACGGGGTGGCGCGTTGCACGTGACGCTGGACGAAGCCATCGCCGGCCACGTGGAGCCCGCTGTCGACATGCTGGCGCTCGACGACGCGCTGGACCGGCTCGGCGCCGCGGAGCCGCGGTGGGCGCAGGTGGTGGAACTGCGGTACTTCGCCGGCCTCGAGATCCCAGAGGTCGCCGCCGCTCTGGGCGTGTCACCCGCGACTGTCAAACGCGACTGGCAGTTCGCGAGGGCGTGGCTTTCCAGGGAGTTGGGCCCGGACGACACGGCGACCCGGGATGCCTAGCGCTCCGGAACGGCTGCGCCGCGTCCGTGAGTTGTTCGACGCGGTGATGGACCGTCCGCCGGGCGAGCGCACGGCCTTCCTCGCGAGCGCCACCGCCTGGGACGTCCCGACTCGCGAGGAGGTTCAGGGTCTGGTGGCCGCAGCCGAGGAACCTGGAAACACTTTTGGGTCGGCGTTCGGTGGCGGAATCCGGCACGGCGAACCCCAGGCCGATGGTCTGGTCGGCAAACGTCTCGGTCCATACGAGGTCGTGCGCGTGATCGGGATGGGAGGGATGGGGGCGGTGTACGAGGGTGTGCGCGCGGACCAGTACCGCAAGCGCGTCGCGATCAAGCTGGTGCAGGGTGGCTTGGACTCCGAGCTCACGCTCGCCCGGTTCCGCCGCGAGCGCCAGATCCTCGCCAACCTCGAACACCCCAACGTCGCCGCGCTGCTGGATGGCGGCGTCACGCCCGATGGGCGGCCGTTTCTGGTCATGGAGTACGTCGAGGGTGAGCCGATCACGACATGGTGCGACGCGCGCCGCCTCCCGATCGATGCGCGGCTCGCGCTGTTCCGCCAGGTGTGCGACGCCGTGCAGTACGCCCACAAGAATCTCGTCGTCCATGGCGACATCAAGCCGGGCAACATTCTGGTCACGGCGGACGGTACCGCCAAGCTGCTCGACTTCGGCATCGCCAAGCTCGTGGGCTCGGGCACTGGCGACGACGCGCTGCCGCTCACGCGCGGCGACGCGCGGCCCTTCACACCGGAATACGCCAGCCCCGAACAGATCCGCGGCGACCCCCTCTCCACGGGCTCCGATGTCTACTCGCTCGGCGCCGTATTCTTCGAGCTGCTCACCGGCCGCCGCCCACACGTCGTGACCAGCCGGGCCCTCGTGGACATCATGCGCGCCGTCCTCGAGGTGCCGGTCCCGCGACCCAGCAGCGTCGTAACGGCCGGCGCGGCCGGGCAGTGCGGGGAGCGAAACGCCGGCCGCCTGCGCCGCCGCCTGCAGGGAGAGCTCGACAACATCGCGCTGATGGCGCTCCGTCCTGAACCGGAACGCCGGTATGCGTCCGCCGGCGCGCTCTCGCAAGACGTCCGGAAAGAGCTGACCGGACTCCCGGTGGAGGCCCACGGGGACTGGGCGGGATACCGTCTGCGGAAATTCGCCGGTAGGAACCGCACGGCGGTCGCGGCATCGATCCTCGTGATCGTCGCGCTGATCGGCGGCGTCATCACCACGGCGGACCAGGCGCGCCGTGCGCGCGCGGCGCAGATGCGGGCCGAGCGCGTCAACGGGTTTCTCCGCACGCTCCTGAGTTCCGTCCGTCCAGCGACCGGGGGCCGCGATGTCCCGGTGTCGGATGTCCTCGATTCGGCGGGACGGCGAGCCGACATCGAGCTCGCCGCGCAGCCCGACGTCCATGCAGTGCTGGAAACGGTGATCGGACAGAGCTACCTGTCGCTGGGCCGCTATGCCGACGCCGAGCAGCATCTGCACGCCGCGCTCGAGCTCCATCGCAAGGTCTCGGGCCCGCGCAGTGAGCCGGTCGTGCTCGCGCTGCGCGATCTGGGCACCGCGGCGAACTACGAGGACCAGTTGGACCGTGCCGACACCCTGTTCCAGCAAGGCCTCTCGATTCAGAAGTCCATCTCGAGCGCCCCCGATACGATTCTCGCATCGCTGATCGACAATCTCGGAAGCGTGGCGCACGGTAAGGGAGACTTCGCGACGGCGGAACGTCTCCACCGGCAGGCGCTGGCGATTCAGATCAAGCTGCTGGGACCGAACTCCGACGTCGTGGCGCAAACGATGGCCAGCGTCGCCGTCGCGCTTGGCGAACAGAACCACATGGCAGAATCGGATTCGATGCTGCGCCACGCAGTCGCGATTCTCAAGCGCAACCATCCGGAGCCGAACGTACTCGTCGCCAACGTGCTCGATCCGCTCGCCACGTCGCTCGACATGGAGGGAAAGACCGCGGCGGCCGAAAGCGCGTACGTCGAAGTATTGGACCTCCGGCGACAGCTGCTGGGCGCGGAGCATCCGGACTACACGCTGACGCTGATGAACTACTCGTTTTTCGTCTACGACCGCGGACGATATCAGGAAGCCGCCGACATGAGCCGGCAGATCCTGGCACTCCGGGGCCGCGTGCTCCCCGAGAGCCACCTGGCGATCGCGGCTGCCCTCCAGACGCTCGGCCGATCCCTCGACAAGCAGGGCGACACCACGGGCGCGCGCCACGCGCTCGAGGAGAGCCTGCAGTTGCGGAAGAAGTACAACGCCGGTAGCTGGATCGTGGCGAGCGCGGACGGCGTCCTCGCCGATCACGATGTCTTCGTCAAGCAGTACGCCAAGGCGGAAGCGCTGCTCGACGATGCCAACGCGATCCTCGCCAGCGCCGTCGAGCCCACCCACCCGAAGATGCAGATCAACTACAAGCGCTACGCGGCCCTGTACGACGCCTGGGGCCAGCCCGCCAAGGCGGCCGCGTACCGCGCGAAGCTCGTACCCGCACCGGCGTCATGAGCCCCCGCGAGCGAGAATCCCGCTCTATCAGGTAGGCGGCACGGCACTTTCCGGCCCGGCGAGACGAGTATGCCAAACCTCATCTTTCGGCACATCAGCGGCACGCGCGCGACGGAAGTGGATGTCGTACCGATCGGCGCGCATCGCGAGTTGATTCTCGGACGGGCACCCTCCGCCGCGGTGCGCTTCGATGCGCGGTTCGACGACCAGGTCAGCCGCCACCACGCTCGCATCATTCCCGTCTACCTCGATCCGCCCGGCTATCTGTTGGCCGATCTCGGAAGCCGGAATGGGACTTTTCGCAACGGCGACCGCGTCACGGAGCCCGTGCTGCTGCATACCGGCGACATCGTGCGCTTGGGAGAAGCGGGCCCAGAGGTCGAGATCGAGATGTAGTGCCGCCGCGGCAGGAGCCTACTCGTAGCGCAGCGCGGCCACCGGGTCGAGCCGGGAGGCCCGCATGGCGGGAAGCAGCCCGAAGAACACGCCCGTCACGGCACTCACAATGAGAGCGGCGGCGATGGCGAGAGGCGGGATCGTGGCTTCGACCGGCGTGGCCGCGCGGATGATCGCGCTCGCCGCCGCCCCCACCGCGAGGCCCACAATGGCGCCGATCGTGGTCAGGGTCACCGCTTCCACCAGAAACTGCCAGAGAATCGCGCCGCGGGTGGCGCCGAGGGCCTTCCGAACGCCGATCTCCCGGGTGCGCTCGGTGACGCTGATCATCATGATCGCCACGACCCCCACCCCGCCCACGAGTAACCCGATCCCCGACAGCACGATCATCACGAGGAAGAAGATGAAGACCGTCTTGTTGTACAGGTCGAGAACTTTCTCCTGGCCATACAAGAAGAACGTGTTCTCGACCGCCGGACGCAAACCGCGATGGATCCGCAATGCGGCGGTCGCATCATCCATGGCGTCCTCGCGCACGATGCCGTCGCGCGGCTTGACCGTGAGATCCATCCAGTGGATGTCCACGGATAGCAGCCGCCGTGCCGTCTCGAACGGGACGATCACTTTGGGTTTGTTCGCGGGGTCGAAGAAATTCCCGTGCGACTGGTAGATCCCGATGACCTGAAACGGGTGGTTGTCGAGCAGGATCGTCCTCCCGATGGGCCCGCCATCCGGAAACAGGTCCTTGACCACGATGTCGTTGACGATCGCGACGGCAGCCGCCTCGTCGTTCTCACGCGGCGTGAACGTGCGCCCCGACACGACCGACCCCGGATCCACTTCCAGCCAGGCCGCGGTATAGGCGTCGACGTTGGCCGCGCTGAGTACGCGGTCGTTGACCTTGGCGACGGCCGTCGTATTGGTGTGGGCGATCACCGCGTGCACCGTCGGGAGCGCACTCAGGATCGCGACTTCGCGGACCGAGAGCGGCTTGTTGTGGCGCCATGGGCAGCTGCCGGCATCGCCCGTGCAGCTCGTCACCGCGATCGGCCAACGGGTGACAAAAAAGGTCGTGGGTCCGGCCGCCGCCAGGCTCGCCTCAACTCCGGAATCGATGCCGTGGACCGCGGCAGACATCGCGGTGACGACGAAGACGCCGACCGCGATCCCCAGGATCGTGAGGCCGGCCCGCAGGCGGTTCGCGCGGATCGCATCGAGTGCGATCGCTGCCCCCTCTCCGAGCCCGAGTATCGCCCGTCCGATGCGGGCGCCCCAGGACGCGCTCGGTGCCTCCTCGGCGTTCATTCCGAGCGAAGCGCGACGATCGGGTCCAGTCGCGCAGCACGCGATGCGGGATACACGCCGGACGCGATCCCGACGCCCGCACCGACGATGACGCCGGCGACCAGCGACCAGGGCGCGATGGTCGCCGGCAGCGGCGACAGCGTCGCGACGAGCCGCGAGAGTGCCACACCCAATCCGATGCCGGCGATCGCGCCGAGCATGCTCAATGTCGTGGCCTCGACGAGGAACTGGTTGAGGATGTCGCGCCGCCGCGCCCCGAGCGATTTCCGGATCCCGATCTCGCGCGTGCGCTCGGTGACGGAGACGAGCATGATGTTCATGATGAGGATCGCTCCCACAATCAGTCCAACGGACGGCAGAAGCAGTCCGCCCCAGAACAGAAACGTCTTGATCTGCAGCCAGTCGGACAGCGCGGAGTCCGAGGTCTCGAAGACAAAGTCGTCGGGTTCGGCGGGCCGCAGATGGTGGCGCCGGCGCATCACCTCGCGGGCCCGCTCTTCCGCGTCGGTCAGCGCATCCTGCGAAGGCCCTTGGACAACTACGCCATACAGCCCCGCGCGGGCGTGGTCGGCGCGCGACATCGGCGAATTGAAGGGCCCGACGATCTGCCGGTCGAGCGAGAGCCCGAACACAGTGCCCTGCGTTTCGAGAAGACCGATCACGGTGTATGGCAAGCCGTCGATCCGGACCTCACGGCCGATCGGATCGAGATGCGGAAAGAGCTCGCTCGCCGACTCGGTCCCGATGACCACCACGGGAGCGCCCCGTGCATCCTCTTCGGGCGTGAAGACCCGGCCCTTCGTGACTTTGAGGTTCTTGATCGCAAAAAAATCGGCCGACACCGCCTCGAGGATATTCTGCGGGCCACCACGCGAGTACTCGGACCGCGGCGTGTACCATCGCGCGTCGTCCAATGACCACCGCACACCCGCGGGCATCGCCGCCCGGACCGCCTCGGCATCCTCGACGGTGATCTTGGGACGCTGCTGCCACCGCCGCCATGTGGCATCCGACACGTCACCGGTATTGATGTCCGGAAAGCGGCGCAGGTTGAACGTGTTGATGCCGAGGAACTTGCCGCCAAAGTCCTCCTCGACGTATCGCGCCATCCCGCTGACGACCGAGACCACGCCGATGAGAAACATCACGCCCACGGTGACGCCGAGGAGCGTGAAGAAACTTCGGAGCTTCTGGGCTCGAATCTGCGCAAGCGCCAGGCGAACCGCGTCGAGAATCAGCACACGATTGGGGGCCGGGGAGAGTAGGAGACCCTACGCACCGGGACCGGTCCAGGTTTCGAGCTGAAACCCGCCCCACGGTCACCCTGGCCACGGGCCGCTCTGGCCGCTTCTCGGCTACGCCTGTACTTTGCGGCGCCGTTTCGATCCGTGCGGGCCAATGGATGGCGCTCGAGCGCTGGCCCCGCCCTTCCCGATGATCCACCACAACAAGCCGGTCGCGCCGATGGACGGCGGCGAGCCGCGCCCTGAGGTCGCTCGCATGCTCGATCGCCGGTTGTTTCTCTCTGCCTGCTCGCGAATGGGCTTGGGCGCCACGCTGTTTCCTGGCGCGCTCTGGGGGCTCGCCCACCGGACCGGCACCGTCACGAAGGACATGATCGAGCAAGCCGCCATCATCGCCGATGTCCCTATCCCCGCCGAAGACCGCGACGCCATGCTCGGCAGCCTGAACGACTTCGTCGATGGCTACGACGCGATCCACGACTTGCACCTCCCGAACTCCGTCGCCCCCGCACTCGATTTCAACCCGGCGCCGTCCGCCGCGATAGTCCCGGTCGCGAAGCTGCCGATGCGGTTGTCCCCGGCCTCGGTCGTCGGGACGCGCGATGTCCCGCGCAATATCGAGGACCTCTGCTATGCCACCGTGCGGCACCTGTCAGCGCTGATGCAGAGCCGCAAGATCTCCTCGGCCGCGCTCACCGACATGTATCTCGCGCGGCTCGGGCGGCTCGACTCCACGTTGCACTGCGTCATCACGCTCACCGCTGACCGCGCCCGCGCCCGGGCCGCGGAAGCCGATCGCGACATCGCGGCCGGCAAGTATCGTGGCCCGCTGCATGGCCTCCCGTGGGGCGCCAAGGACCTGCTCGCGGTCAAGGGCTACCCGACGACATGGGGGGCGGGTGGCTTCGAGCATCAGGTCATCGATCAGGATGCGACAGTCGTCCAACGGTTGGACGCTGCCGGCGCCGTCCTCATCGCCAAGCTCACGCTCGGTGCGCTGGCGCTGGGCGACGTATGGTACGGCGGCATCACGCGGAACCCCTGGAAGACCGAGCAGGGATCGAGTGGATCCTCCGCCGGGCCGGCCTCGGCAACCGCCGCGGGATGCGTCGCATTCAGCATCGGATCGGAAACGCTCGGGTCCATTGCATCGCCATCGACCCGATGCGGATGCACGGGGCTGCGCCCGACGTTTGGCCTCGTGCCTCGCACGGGTGCGATGGCATTGTCGTGGTCGATGGACAAGCTCGGGCCCATCTGCCGGTCGGTCGAAGATTGCGCGATCGTGCTCGACGCGATCCACGGTCCCGACGGACATGACCGGACGGTGCGCGCGGGTGCCTTCAACTGGAATGCGTCTCTCGACTGGCACACGCTGCGCGTTGGAGTCCTCGAAGCCGACTTTGCGGCCCCTCCGATTCCTCCCCTCGCGCGCCACGATACCGCGGCCACGGACGACGACAGGAAGCGGCGTGAGACCGAAGAGCGCCAGCAGGCCGCGAGCCGGACGCACGCCGATTACGATCGGAAATACGGAATGGCGGCACTCGAGAAGCTGCGCGCGATGGGTGTGCGGATGACACCGGTCGAGATGCCCAAGTTGCCCTGGACCGCGATGCGGTCGGTCCTGCTCGCGGAGGCGGCCGCGTCGTTCGATGAGCTCACCCGGTCGGGGCGTGACAAACTATTGACCAGCCAGGGGCCCAACGACTGGCCGAATTCGTTTCGCACTGCCCGATTCATCCCCGCGGTCGAGTACATACAGGCCAATCGCGCGCGCATGATGGGCATCGAGCAGATGGCGGCGATCTTCGACCAGTTCGATGTCGTCGTGGCGCCGACATTCTCCGTCCAGCTGGTCGTGACGAACCTCACGGGCCACCCGGCGCTCATCCTGCCCAACGGGTTTCGTGGCGACGACGCACCGGCCTTCAGCGCCGAACCCGGAGCCGACTACGGGGGTCCCGGCACGCCGGTCAGCCTCACCTTCCTCGGCCCGCTCCACGGCGAGGCCAAACTGCTGGCGTTTGCGCGGGCCTACCAGGACGCCACCGGATTCCATGAGAAGCACCCCGCCCTCTGAAAGGGACAATGGGGTTCTGGACCGTCCCGGCGCGCGGCGAAGAAATGACCCCCGACACGCCTTGGCGCCATACATCGCCGTGTAACACCCCACTCATACCACCAACGCTGGCGCGACGGACGCGGCGTACTCATCCTGTACGGGTCGTCACCACACCGGAGCGGTACGGGTGGAGGGTCACGCACTGAACGGAAGCGGTGTCGCGTTCGCCATGGCCGTCGGCCCCGGCGAGGGACGCATTGCCCTCGATACCCTCGAGAGCGTGGCGGCGTTTTTCCCCGGCGCCAGCCGGTGGATCCTCGACGACCACACCAGCGACGGCACGCACGCGATGCTGAACCAGTGGGTGGCAGCCCACGGCGGTACGCTCCTGCGCAATCCCAGGCACCGTGGATACCGGGGTATCGCGGCATCGTCGTTCGGGTTGCTCGAGACGATCGCGCGCCGCGAGCCCGGCGTCGAGATCGCGATCAAGATCGATCCCGATACCTGCCTGCTCGGCGGCAACCTGCTGGAGCGAATCCGGGCCCGCTTCGCGGAGTGCGGCCCGGGCATTGTCGGTGCGTTCCGGGTCGGCGCGGGCGGACGGCGACGCGTGTTCGGCCACATCCGCCGCAACATGCTGATCGATTTCCTGCCGGTCGGACCCCACAAGACCTGGCGCGCCGTGCGCGTCGGATGGCCCTACTGGACGCGATACGTGATGGCCGCGCGGCGCCATGGATACGTGTTCGGCGAGCATGTGCTGGGCGCGCTCGCCGCGATCCACGGCGACACACTGCGGGCGCTGGCGGCCTCGCGATTCCTCGCCGTACCCGACGACTTTCGCGCGCTGACCGTCCAGATGGACGTGCTGCTCGGCCTCGGCGTGCGCGCTGTCGGCCACCGCCTCATCGACCTGGACGAGGGTGCAACGCAGGCCACCGTGTGGTTACAATTCCTGCCACCTGTTCCCCTTGGCGCCGACGCGCTGATCGCTCGTGGTATGCTCGCCGTGCACCCTGTGAAGGCCACCCCCGACGGGGATGCCATGCGCGAGGTGTTCGCGCGGCACCGGGAGTCGATAGCCGCAACTGCGCCGTACGCGATTTCATAATCAAGCCGGAGCCCGGGCCGCCCGGGAATCAAGACTGTGATCGATCTGACCGGCCGGGTGATGCTCGTCACCGGCGGCTCCCGCGGCATCGGCGCCGTCATCGTCCGCACCCTGGCCCACGCTGGCGCCGACGTCGTGCTGCATTACGGGCAGCATCGCGACGCCGCAGCGGCCGTCGCCGCGGATCTACCGGCGGGACGCTGTCATCTCGTGCACGCTGATCTCTCCATCCCGGGTGCGGCAACGCAGCTCTGGCAGGAGTCCGTCGCCTGGCGCGGTCGCATCGACGTGGTCGTCAACAACGCCGCCGTGGCGACATCAACGCGCATCGAGGACCCGATCGAGCAATGGCAATCGAAGTGGCGCGAGACCCTGCAGGTCAACGTCATGGCACTCGCCGACATCTGCCGCGAAGCCCTGCTGCACTATCGGACCCGGGGCGGCGGGACGATCGTCAACATCGCGAGCCGCGCGGCGTTCCGGGGCGATGAGCCCGACTACATGCACTACGCGGCTTCCAAAGGCGCCGTCGTCGCACTGACCAAGAGCATCGCGCGTGGGTTCGGACGCGAGCACGTGGTGGCCTACGGCGTCGCGCCGGGATGGGTGCTGACCGACATGGCCCGCCCTGCCATCCAGGCGCGGGGTCTCGAGGCGCTCACACGCGACATTCCGCTCGGCTCGATGGCGCGGCCCGAAGACGTCGCCAACGTCGTCGCCTTTCTCGCTTCGGGTCTCGCGCCACACGCTACCGGGACGACGATCGACGTCAACGGCGCGTCGTACGTGCGCTAGGCGGTCTCCGGCTGCCGCGCCGCGGCGGTGATGGCGCGCCCGCGGTCGAGATTCACGAACAGCGCGAGCGCGATCGCCGTCAGCCCGGATACCAGCAGCTTCTGGTTGAGTGACCACCACGGAATCGGTGACACGAATCCCTCGAGCGTGCCCGCCACCACCAGCAGCATCGTCGACCCGGCGATGAGCCGGATCGCGCGCCGGCCACGGATGACCAGCGCTTCCCGGCGCGTCACCGCCCCGGGAAGCAGCAGGGCGGATCCGATCAGCAGGCCGCCGCCTCCGGCGATCGCGATGGCGCTCAGCTCGAGGACGCCGTGCGGCGCGACGAAGGCGAGGATGAGCGGAAGAATCCCGTTGTGCTGGTAGAGCCCCATCACGCCGCCCAGCTGGATGCCGTTGGTCACGAGCGCCAGTACCGTCCCCGCACCAGCCAGAATCCCGCCCGCGAAGGCCAGATAGGTGACTTGCACGTTGTTCGTCATGATGCCGCTCGCCATCAGCGGACGCCACTCGCCGAAGTCGCTGATGTATCCCTGATGATTCCTGGCCCGCTCCACGCCGCCCCGCGCGCGCTCGATCATTGATGACGGGATGAACTGCTCCGCGACGGCCGGGTCGCGCTCGACCGCAACCCAGGAGATCACCGCCGGCGCGAATAGCAACGTCGCCGCGATGCCGATCGGCAATGCGGATCGCCGGATCTCCCGAGGCACCAGCATAGTGAGGTATTCCCAGGCCGCGGTCGCGGTGACGCGCCGGTCACGGTACAGGAGGTTGTGGCCACCCGCGACCAGGCGGCTCAGATAAAAGACGGAATCGATCTCGCGCCCTTTGGTCGCAGTCTGCAATCGCGCCAGGTCACCCGCCAGCTCCCGGTACCGCGCGACGAACGCGCTGACCTCGGCTTCCGTCATGTTGCCGAGCCCCCGGCGCTGCGCGGCGCTGAGCATCGCCGCGAAGTCCCGCCACCGGGAGGCACCCTCGGCCACAATCGCGTTCTGCTCGCGAGCCGCGCCAGTGCCCGCACGGCCGGCGGCACCACGCGCCCGCGCGGACCGCTCGTGTTCATACAACTTTGCGAGGACCGCACTGTCGCTACCCGTGACGCCCGGCAGGCGATCGCCGAACCGGACCGCCAGTTGCTCGGCGAACTGGGCACGGCGGTCGGCATCGAGAGAGCTGCGACGCGCCAGGTAGCGATCGAGTAGCGCGTACTCGTCGTCGCTCAACACCGTCGTGGGTGCTGCGGCGGCCTCCACACTGGCGGCAGACGCGTCGCCTGTCGCGACGGCCGGCGTTTCCGCAGGAGCGATCGCGATGGCTCGCTCGCGGACGACGATGGTCCCGGCCGCATAGTCGCCCAACCGCTTTCCGGATCGCGACAGGACGGCGCTGACCACTCCGACGCCGTAGAAAATGCCGGGCTGCATGTCGACGAACCGGACCAGATTGCGCACCGCCGATGCGCCGAAGGTGATGGAATACCCCCCGTCTCGGACGACGCGCAAGCCGAACCGCCGCTTCCCCGGCGTCTGGCCGTCCCACATGCCTTCGAGGATGACGTAATAGCCCCAGAACGTGCAGAACAACAGAAGCAGGATGATCGCGACCACCCACGGCACTGGCACACCGTGCCGCGTGAACGGCTCGATGCAGAGCACGAGCACGAACATGATCACGAAGCAGATCGCGTAATCGACCAGGGCCGCCGCGGCCCTGGAGCCGATCCCCGCGATGGTGTACGAGAACACCACCTGTTCAGGTGTCTCGACGTCGACGAACTGTTCGAGCGTAGATACCGGAGCAGGACTCACCCGGTGACCCCGTGCAGAATCCCGGCGCGAATCCGCACGGCTTTCGGCGTCGCTTGCGGATCCGGCTGGATGCGATGAACGACCTGCGTCCGGAACCGGAGCGGCGCCCGGGCGGTGATCGTCCGGCCGCTGCGGCGGACGACGACCGCCACGGTCGATTCCGCCGCGGCCGCCGTGGATGCGTAGCGCGCCCGAAACTGTGCGCCGAAATCGGCGGCCGTCACGGGAATGCCGGCGAGCGAGACCAGCACGTCACCGGGCTGCAGGCCGGCATCGGCCGCTGCCGATCCCGGCTCGACTTGCATGATCCGGACATTGCCCGCGGAGTCCATGGTGCTCGCGATGCCAAGCCGCGGCTCGCGGGTGCTGTCGAGAGCCGATCGGAGGCCGGCGAGCGGAAGGATCGAGTCCCACGGGAACGGCTCCCGCCCGTCCACGAAGCGGCGGTTGAAATCGGCGAACGACTTCCCCCCGGCGGCCCGGCTCACGGCACCCCACCAGTCGCTCGCCGTGAATCCCCGGCCTTTCTTGTACGTCGCGGTATAGACGTTCCGCATGACCGAGTCGAGCGACTGATGATTGTCGCTCGCGTCGCGTATCAGCACGTCGAGCATGAAACCCGCGAGCGATCCCTTGGGGTAGTAGAGGTACCCTGTGCCGTCGGTCGGGTGGACCCACGTCGAGAGTGATGCATCGGTGAGCGCGACCGGCGGCGCCTGCGTGACCTCGTCGATCTTTCCAGCCGTCAGCTGGTAGAATCCCGTATCGCCGACGACGCCGCCGCGGACCTGCGCGATGTCGGCGTAGTAGTCCGTGATCCCCTCGCTCACCCACAACCATGGCGTGGGTTCGGCCACATCGTATCGGTACGGGACCATCTCCGCGGGCCGCATCCGTTTGACGTTCCACGAGTGGAAGATCTCGTGGGCGTAGAGCCCCGGAATGAACGGATTGTCCAGCAGCCCGGATCCCACGACGTCCACGTGCGAGTCCTGGTGTTCGAGCCCGCTCGCTCCCCCGAACGACGAGTCGTTGATCTGCATCACCGTATAGCTCGGCCAGGGTACTTCGCCGAACACGGCGGCCTCCGGAGGAATGACCTGGCCCAGTACCTTGAGCACGGCGGAGCGCCGGGAGCCGGCGACGCTTCCTGCCGGGTAGCTCGCGTAGCGCACCCACCGGTCGCTGGTCTGCACGCTGTCGAGGTCGAACCGCCCGATGAAGAACGGCATGTCCACGAGATCGTGGTACGTCGGCGCGGTATAGCTCCCCGGCGTGGGCCCGGGCGCCATCCCGGTCGCGACGAGCCACGAAGGCGACGTGTGCACGTTCACTGTGGCGGCGAAGTTGAGTCCGCGGCCGGCCGGATAGAGAAAGAGATTCGTCCCGTTGAACAGCACGAAGTCGGGACGAGTCCACGACATCGCGTTGTCGAGCGAATCAGCGTCGTAGCTGAAGGTCACCTGGACGGTCTTCGCGCCCCCCGTTTCGATGCGCCAGGTCTCGTAGTCCACCTTGTCCCACACGAGAGGCTTGCCGTCCGCCGTCGCGGGCGCGAACCCTGTCACCCACCGCGAGAACCATGTCAGCTCGTAGGCCCCGGGCGTCCACGCCGGCAGCGCGAGAACCAGCGCGCCGGGGCCCGCCATGGTCACCGTCGTCACGACCAGGAGGCGATGGTTTGCGGCCGCGGCAGAATCGGCCGTGACGTCATAGTGAATGTCGCTGACCGGAGCGGAGACGGCGGCGACCATTTGCGCGGCGGCGACACGCGCGACCGGCGTCGCGACGGCCCAGACCAGGGCGGCCGCTACGGCCCGGTGAGATGCGGCAGGCATCGGATTCCGATTCGATGAGAGAAAGGCGCGGAGCTGGACCTGCGGAGAACGTTACCGCATCGACGCCTATTGGTGGGCCACCGTATCGATCGCGACCCCGTATCGCTTGTTGATCCCCTGGATCAAGAGGTTGGCGAGCACTTTGTGCGCCAACGCGGATGGATGAATGCCGTCCAGGGTGATGTAGGGGCCAAAGGTCTGCGCGGCGCTGAGGAAGTTCGGCAGGGTCGGGATCGCTCCCGAGACCTTGAGCGCCCCCAGTGCGACGTTGGGATCGACGTACGCCCACCCGAGTGAATCCGCTTTGCCGCGAATGTACGCGTTGTACCCGGCCACCGCGGCACCGATCACGCGCTGCTTCGCGGTATCGAGTACGAAGTAATCACCGTATGGCTCGACCGGAACGCCGGCCTGGCAACTGATGACCGGCGGGATGCCAGCTTCCTCGAAGAACTGGATGATGCCGATCGCGATGAGTGCGTGCGATCCCGTGCAGTTAGGGACATAGGTAACCGATCCACCGGCCGCCGCCGTGAACTCCGCCTGGAAGGTGGCATTCGAGTACAGGCTCTCCGCGGGAAATAGCGACGGGAGCGCCGTGACGTCGAACACCCCGACGAGGAGTCCTTTGAGCGACGGGCGCGCCTTGGTCAGTTGGCCCACCATGGCTGCGTACTCGGCCACGACGGTGTCAACCGGTGTTACGCCGGGCGAGCCGATCGATGCCACCGGCACGACCGTTCCATGTTCTGCGGCCGAGAGAACGTCGTTGTTGCCGATCTCGATCGAGACGAAGGTCGGATCCGCGTCGAGTGCGCGCTGCACCTGCGTCTGTCCGCCAAGGATGAACAGCGTGAGCGCGTTCGACGCCGACGTGGAGACGGAGGTGGGATCGAGCGTGATCGCGCCAGGCACCGCGACGTTGTTGAGCACCGTGGTGACGCTCCCGGGTGTCCGCAGATTGCACGTCATGGAGTTCCCGTTGCCGAGCCGGGCCTGGGTCTGGAAATTGACGATCGGCGGCGGGCATCCGGGGAACTGCAGCGACGGAATCGCGAAGCGTGTGCCGGCCTGCTGGGCGATTACCGCGGCGTAGCTCTCCTGCTGAGTCGTATCCACGATGCCGCCGGACTGGTAGCCGGCCGTGATGCTGTTGCCCATCGCGACGTAACTCAAGAAGAGCGTGCCGTTGACCGCCGAACGGGGACGGGTTGCCAGCTCCTCGTGTTCACAACCGGCCAGTACGCCCGCGAGGAACGCGGCGACGACGGTGCGCGAGAACGCGGCGTGGATCGTGGACATCGGTCGGTCCCTCAGACCCCGGGTGACGGACATCGTGTCAGAGATGCAGTCGTAGACTGGCCGTGAACACGTCCGCCGCCAGTGTATAGAAGCCGGAGTTCAGCTCTGCCGCCGTCTCCGACGGATTGGTCCGCTCGGACAGCCGGCCGCGGCGGCCGGCTGTGTATACGTGGAGATACGCGACATCAAGCGTCAGCATGCGCGCCAGCGGGAAGCCGAGCCCGCCCGACAGGTTGTATCGGTTCATGTCCGGCAGCAGCGGCGTCACCGTCTCCTGCGGCGCGGGGGTCGAGATGTAGCTGAAGCCCGCCCGCGCGGCGATCCCGTGTTCCGTCTCGCCGAAGATGTGCTCCGCGCTCCCGCGCAGAGACCACGAGCTGGTGTAGTCCTCGAGCAGGATGCGGCTCAGTCCCGCCGTACCGGCCGGTCCCGTGAACGTCACGGGCAGATTCTGGAACGACTGGTAGCCGATGTACGCGTAGTCGACGTCGAACGTGGTTTGCGGAAGGCCCGTGTACGCGATCCCGCCTTCGGCCTGCAACGGGTGCACGATCCGCGTCTGGACGCCTTGCCGCGCCAAGGCACCTGTGTCGCTGAACTCGGGCGCGAGTAAGGCATCGATCGGAGTGCCCGCCGGCAAATTGAACGGATTGCCGCCCGCCAGCACCAACCCCGTCGGAACTTGCTGGAACCGGGCGGTCGCGTTGTCGTACCGGAACGCCAGCGCGGACAGGAATCGCGCGCCGATCTGGAAATCGTGTCCAGGCCGGAACAGCGCGCCGGCGCTGAAGCCATACGCCGTCGCGGATCCGCTGAGCTTCGCGATGCCGAACTCCGTGCCCTGAGCGATGCCGAACTGGCCAAACGTGGCGGGCACGCCCGGGACGCCCGCCGCCGAGAGATCGAGCGCCTGATCGAGCACGACGTCCGAGTGACCAATCACGGGACCACCGCCGACGGACAGCACGCCGGGAATGACCTCGATCGCGATGTTGGGCTGAAAGTAGATCGTGCGCAGCGAGGCGGTCTGTGCCTCGAATCGTCCCGGGAAGTTGGCCGGCCACTGCGACGTGAGGCCGTACGGGACGTAGACGCCAATGCCCACCGATGCCCGCCGAGGGCCAAGCTGCATCCCGTAATTCACGAAAGCCGTGGGCACGAATAGCGTCGGCACGTTCGCCGAGTAATGGTGCAACGTGGTATCGGCCGTGAATCCACCATTGACGCCGATGATGTCACCGCCGAGGTAGACTGAGAGCCCGGGGAGCGTCGCGGCCGCGCCCGGGTTCCAGTAGATCGTCGACGCGTCACGGCAGGGCGCGCCGGTGGTCGCGTACCCGCGTGCAACCGCGCAACTTCCAATGTCGTTCAACCCGAAACCTTGCCCGCGTGCCACGCGTGGCAGCACGGCCAGAGCGGCAAACGCGACGATTCTCAGCAAACATCGAATGCGCATTTCAACTCTCCGTGAGCGCCGTACGGTCACAAGCGTAGCCCGATGGCGCACGACTGTAAATACCGGCAGGCCGCCGCGTGCCGGCGATCGGACGGCTCTGATACGCAACGGTGACGCCTGATGCGGGTCATTTCTCTCCTTCCCGCTGCGACAGATATGGTGGCTGCCACCGGGGGCGGCGGCCTGCTGGTCGGTATCACGCACGAGTGCGATATCCCCGCCGGCGCGCCGCCGCTGGCGCGGGTGACCGCGACGGCCGTCCGTGACGACACTCCCGGCGCCGTCGACGAACACGTCCGCGCGCTCTCCGCGCAGGGGGTAGCGCTGTTCACGCTCGACGCGGATCGTATTCGCGCACTGTCGTGCGATCTCCTGATCACCCAGGCACTGTGCGAGGTCTGTGCGGTTCGGGAGACGGACGTCCGCGCCCTGGCCTCGACGCTCTCCCCACCTCCGGCCGTCATCACGCTCGGCGCGACGACGCTCGACGGGATGCTGGCCGATCTCGAGCGGGTGGGCGCCGCAATTGGATCGGAGCCCGAAGGCCTGGCGGCCGCCGCTGCACTCCGCCAGCGGATGCTCGCCGTCCACGACCGGTTGCGCTCGGCCGCCCCGCCACGCCCGTCAGTGGCCGTGGTCGAATGGTGCGACCCGGTCTACACAGCCGGCCACTGGGTCCCCGACATGGTGCGCCGCGCGGGCGGACGCGACGTCGTCGCCGCCCCGGGGCAGCATTCAGCGGTCACCACGGCCGCGGCCATCGCTGCGGTGGACCCCGAGGTGATTCTGGTCGCGCCCTGTGGGTACGATGTCACCCGGGCCGCCGAGGCGGCCACCGCGCTGCTTGCGCAGGAGGAATGGCGCTGGGCCATCGGGCGAACAGTATGGGCCCTCGATGCCAACCACCTCACCAGCCGTCCAGGCCCCCGCTTGGCCGACGGCATCGAGACGATCGCCAGCATCCTGCACCCGTCACTGTTTGCGCCGCCCCGTCCGGAGTCCGCGCGCAAAATATCGGGCGACTAAGGAGCCTCCCCTCAGCCCCCCGCGCACGACGCCGGTATCACCCAGCGGTCAACCACATCCGCACAGCGAGCGCGACCAGAAGCACCGCGAACGCGCGACGCAACGCGCCTGGCGCCACGCCCTGCGCAAACGTAGCCCCGAAGAACACACCGCCGGCGAGCCCGATCGCGAGCAGCGCTGCCGCCCGGACGTCGAGGTGCGAGTTCTTGTAGTACGTCCAGGCGCCGAGTGCCCCGACCGGCAGCAGAAGCGCGCCGAGTGAGGTCCCGGTCGCGGTGAGCGTCGGCATGCGCGCCAGCAGAATGAGAGCGGGGACGATGACCACCCCGCCACCGATGCCGAAGAGCCCTGAAAGCACGCCTGCCACGAGACCGATTGCCAAGTAGAGAAGAGTCATGCCATCAACATACGGCGGCGAATGCCTGCTGGCGATTGGAAAGCCGGGCTAGCCCCTGCGTCGCGGTCACGCTACGATTCTCCCGCCATGCTGAGCCCCGACGCGGTCACGTTTCTCAAATCCCTGCTCGATACGCCCGGCCCCTCGGGTTTCGAGGGCCCCCCGGCGCACGTCTGGCGCGACCGTGCCCGCCAGTTCGCCGATGTGCGTGGCGACGTGGCCGGGAACAGCATCGCAACGGTGAACGCGAGTGGCGCCCCCACGATCATGCTGGCCGGCCACATTGACGAGATCGGGCTCATCGTCACGTACATCGATGACGACGGCTATCTGTATGTGAGCGGGATCGGCGGCTGGGACATCCAGGTGCTCATCGGACAACGCGTGCGTCTGCGCGGCCGTGGCGGCGATGTCGCCGGCGTCGTCGGGAAGAAGCCGATCCATCTGATCAAGCAGGAAGAGCGCGATCGCGCGTCCAAGATCACGGACCTGTGGATCGACATCGGCGCTCGTAACCGGGAGGAGGCCGAGGCCCGCGTCACGGTCGGAGATTCCGCCGTCATCGACGGCCGATCCATCGATCTTCCCAATGACCGGCTCGTCTCGCGCGCGATCGACAACCGGATCGGCGCCTTCATCGTGCTGGAGGCCCTGCGCCGCTACGCAGAGAAGCCGGGCGTCGCCCGCGTCGCCGCCGTCGCCACGACACAGGAAGAGATCGCGTATCACGGCGGCGGCGCGCTGGTCAGTGCGTTCGGCGTGCAACCACGAGCCGCGATCGTCGTAGACGTGACGTTCGCGACCGATAACCCGGGCGTCGAAAAGAAGGAATTGGGGGAGCACAAGCTGGGCGGCGGTCCGGTCCTGACTCGCGGCTCGATCATTTCACCCGTCCTGCTCGGAATCATCCGCGAGTCCGCGCAGCGCGCGGGCATCCCCTACACCATGCACGCCGCCGGCCGGGACACCAGCACCGACGCGGACGCGATCCACATCGCGCGCGAAGGTATCGCCACGGCGCTCGTGTCCATCCCCAACCGCTACATGCACTCGCCGAACGAAATGGTGAGTCTCGACGACGTGGATCGCGCCGCCGAGCTGCTGGCGGAGACCTGTCGCGCGATTACGCCAGCGACTGACTTCACGGCTCGCGACTAGCCCGGGGACCGCTCCCGGTCCCTACCTCGCGCGGTTGGTTCCCACGCGATCCAGGAGGGCGGCGCCTCCCCCCTTGCGAACAGCCCACAGCGGGTGTACTTGACCGCGGAGGATTTGGAGTCGGCGTGTGCACACCACGGCTGTAAACGGAGAGCATTATGATGCGCACCGTAGGGGCTTGCCGTAACTTCCGCCGTCGCTACCGCACTCCCGAGACCGCTGACGCCGCGATAGCCGGCCGCCTGTGAGCCCGAACTCTCCACCGGCATTGCCCGAGCCGGCCGCAATCGGCCAGTCGGCGGCAGCTGCAGATGCACGAAAGGAATTGACGGTCCGTGGCGTCATTCTGGGAGTGTTGATCACGCTGGTTTTCACAGCGGCGAACGTTTTTTTCGGGCTCAAAGCAGGATTGACGTTTGCGACCTCGATCCCCGCGGCCGTCATTTCCATGGCGGTGCTGCGCGGGTTCAAGGACGTCACGATCCAGGAAAACAACATTGTTCAGACAGTCGCGTCGGCTGCCGGAACGCTTTCGGCGATCATCTTCGTCTTGCCCGGCTTGGTGATCATCGGCTGGTGGACCGGCTTCCCGTACTGGACGTCGGCGTCGATTTGCGCGCTGGGCGGCGTCCTGGGCGTGATGTATTCAATCCCGCTGAGACGCGCCCTCGTGACCGAATCGGACTTGCCGTACCCGGAAGGCGTGGCGTGCGCCGAAGTGCTGAAGGTTGGCGCTGGCGCCACCGCTGAGACAGGCGGCGTCGACGAAACCCGCGCTGGTCTGCTCGCGGTGGCTGGCGGTTCGATCGTGTCCGGCGTGTTCGCGATCGTCGTAGCCACCCGAGTATTCGCCAGCGATCTCGTACGGTATTTCCGCGTTGGCGAGCGGGGTGGCGTGAGCGGATTTGATCTCTTCTTCTCTGTCGCACTCTTCGGTGTTGGACACCTCGTGGGGCTGTGGGTTGGGGTCGCGATCGGCCTTGGGGCCGTCATTGCCTGGGTGTGGGGCGTTCCCCACTACTCGGTACTGAACGGTGGCCACGCCGCCGCACAGCTCGCACAAATGACCTGGAGCCACCAGGTGCGCTTCGTCGGTGCGGGCACGATTCTCGTCGCGGCGATCTGGACACTGGTGACGCTGGTGAAGCCCGTGTACGGCGGGTTGCGGTCCGCGGTGGCCGCATCGCGCGCGCGGCGCACGGGCCAACAGACGCTGCTGCCTCGAACAGAGCGCGACATTCCAATCGGAATCGTGGCCATCGTGACGCTCGTCTGCCTGGCGCCGATCGCGATCCTGCTCGCGAATTTCGATTCCGCCGGTGCGCTCAATTCCGAGATGACAGTGCTCGTGATTGGCGGAGTCGTGTACATCGCGCTCATGAGCTTCTTCGTCTCGTCAGTCTGCGGCTACATGGCTGGGCTCATCGGCGCGTCCAACAGTCCGCTGTCCGGCATCGGGATCCTGGCGGTGATCGGAGCTGCGCTGCTCATGGTGGCAGGCGTGCGTCCGTATTTGCCAGCTTCCGCGCAACCTGCCCTCGTCGCCTACGCCCTGTTCGTGACCGCCGTCGTCTTTGCCGTCGCGACGATCGCGAACAACAATCTGCAGGATCTCAAGACCGGGCAACTGGTGGACGCGACACCGTGGAAGCAGCAGGTCGCACTGGTGATCGGTGTCGCCGCGGGGGCGATGATCATCCCCCCGATCCTCGACCTGTTGAATCACGCGTACGGGTTTGCTGGCGCGCCCGGACCACCCCGAGCCAATCCCCTGCCGGCGCCGCAAGCTGGCCTCATCTCCGCGCTCGCGCAGGGCGTGTTGCAGAACAATGTCGATTGGAGCTTGATCGGTGTCGGTGTCGCGATCGGCACAGGTATGATCGTCATCAACGAGGCGCTGCGCCGAACGACGGGTGGCCGCGTCCATCTCTCTCCGCTCGCGGTTGGCCTGGGGATTTACCTGCCGACGCAAAGCACGCTGATGGTGGTCCTGGGTGCTTTGGCGGGGTGGTACTTCGATCGGCGTGCCGAACACCACGCCAACCCGGCAGCCATCAAACAGCTCGGTATCCTGCTTGCCTCCGGCCTGATCGTTGGCGAGGGGCTGGTGGGCGTGCTGATCGCCGCGCTGGTCGCGTTCTCCGGGACGAACTTCCCGCTGTCGCTCGTCGGCGACCACTTTGCCGAAACTGGTGCGGTCGTGTTGTCCTGTATCGCGTTTACAGCGACGATGTTCTTCATGTACCGCTGGGTCGCACGCCTGCACCGCTAGCACGCCGGGCCATTCGGCCCCAACCTCGATCGCGCGTTCTTTGCGACCCGCCGCGCCCGTCAGGCGAGCGTGGTCGGTTCCGGCCGGTCCGTGTGCGCGAGTGCCCGCGTCGCCGCCTCGCGGACGTCTTTGTCCTTGTCGGCCGACAGATCCTTGAGGACGGCAAGGGCCGCGGGTGTCCGCGCCTCACCCAATGCATGCACTGCGGCAACGCGGAGCGCCACTGGCTTCCGCTTGAACAGATTCGCCGCCGGCTCCGCCACTTTGATCAGGCGCTGCACGGCCTCGAGCGTCCCGACACGGCCCAGCGCACTGAGGATTGCGACCTGGACCTCCTGCTCGGTCTCGGCATCGAGGGCCTTCACGAGTGTCGCCGATGAGGGCGCGCCCTTGCGGTTCGCGAGCCCCGCCGCGGCCAGCGCGCGTACGTGCACTGACGAATCCTTGAGCGCCCGCCGCAATGCCACGACCGAGTGCCGGGTGCCCAGTTTACCGAGGGCATGCGCCGCGGCGCGCCGCACGCGGTCATCGTCGTGCTTGAGCAGGTCGCTCAGCTTCTCATCGGCGTCGGTCGCGCCGAGCTCGCCCAGCAGGTCAGCCGCGTTGCGGGCCACGTACCAGCGCGGATCGCCAAGCATGTGGACCAGCATAGGCTTGCCCGTCTTGAGCTGGACCAGCGCGTCGAAAAACACGCGCCGCTCCGAGAGCGACTGCGCCGCGGTCAGCTGCTCGATCAGCGCCTCGGCTCCCGCATCGCCCGTCCGCATCAGCACGTGCGTGTAGTCATCCGTCCGCTCTTTGCGCCGCGGCAGCACCGACGCGACCGCACGCAGGATCGTCGGCTTGGACAAACGCCGGATGGCCGATCCGTATGCGAGCTTCATGTCGGGATCCGGTTGCGCAGCTTCTCCGGTGACGAGACTCGACATTAGATCCGCGACCATCACCGCCTTGTTGCTTCGCGCCTGCGTCTCCACGACGTTGGCAATCTGATCGAGCGCGCGGGTTGCCATCGCGACGGACGTCGCCGCCTTGAGGGCACCCACGAGATCGTCGGAGCTGTCCTCCGGCCGGTCCACCGTCGTGAATGCACGCACGATGATGGGGTCGGCCTCGGCGGTCTCCCGCTTGAACGTGACCCGCACCGACCGGGGCGCGAGTTCCCGTAGCTTCGACCGGATCTGGCGCCCTTCGTCGCCGCTGACGGGAACCGATGCGATCACCCGCGCGGTCCCCAGAATGTCCGCCGGGATGGCACTGACGTCCGCCACCATCTCGGCGACATCGTGCCCCACGAACTGGCTCCGCAGCTCCTGGACACCGGTCAGAGCGGGCGGCAGCGGCGCACCGTTGACAGTGAGCTGGCCGTCCTGCACCGCAAGCGTCACGCCTCCCTGCTTGGACACGGTGACGAGTGCGCGGAGGGCGGCCTTCTGCTCATCCACCGAATCCGGCTGATGGATCAGCAACCACACCAGCCTGGAGAAGTGGCGCGCGAAGGTGATCGCGTGGTCTACAGACAGCTCGTCAGCCTCCGGCGCAGTCCTCGCCGCCCATCGGTAGAGTGTTGCACGGTGCCAAGTTAGGGTTCATGGCCGCGGTCCGCCAGCACCGCGGCCTCGCTGCGCGCGACCCTCCCGCGCGAGCAACAGGCGGGGGCCTTCGCCGGCTCGCCGGCCGCGCCCCACAATCCGACGACCCAGACGGGTGACGGGCCACGGACCCGGCTCATTCCGCCCCGGGTCCCTTGTAGACCTTTCCCCCCTTCATCACGAAGACCACGTGCTCGGTGACCGTGATGTCCTGCAGAGGATCGCCCGGCACGGCAACGATGTCCGCGAGCTTGCCGGCGGCAAGGCTGCCGACGCGATCCTGCCACCCAAGGAGCTTGGCCGCGCTCGACGTGCCGGCCACGAGCGACTGGGTCGGCGTCATACCGCCCCAATCCACCATGAGGCGGAACTCGCGCGCGTTCGCGCCATGGGCTCCAACGCCGGCATCCGTGCCGAGCGCGATGGGCACGTTGTACTTCACGGCGAGTTTCACGCCGTTGCGCATCGCCTGCGCGGCAGCCAGCGCCTTCTGCGCGCGCAGTCCCTTGAGTCGCCCGGTCTTCGCGAAGTTCTCGACGACCTCGCCCGCCGACAGTGTCGGCACGAGATACGTTCCACGCTGCGCCATCATCCGGGCGGCCTCGTCATCCAGAAACGATCCGTGTTCGACCGACGAGACACCAGCCAGGATCGCGAACTTGATGCCCTCGATGCCATGGGCGTGCGCCGCCACTTTGCGCCCCAACTTCCGGGCTTCATCGACCGCCGCTTTCATTTCTTCGAGCGTGTACTGCGTCGCCCCCACCGCGTCGCCCTCGGAGATGACTCCACCGGTCGCGCAGATCTTGATGACGTCGGCGCCGTATTTGACCTGGTATCGCACCGCTTTGCGGATCTCCTCGGGGCCGTCCGCGATGCCCGAGCGGTAGTCGCCGTCCTCGAGCCCCGGCCGCCATCCGTTCGCATCGCAGTGACCGCCGGTGATGCCGATCAGGTGCCCGGCGTTCTCCATCCGCGGACCGGGCACGACGCCGGCGTTGACCGCTTGGCGAAGCGCCATGTCGTCGAAGTTCGGCGCCCCGACGTTCCGGATCGACGTGAAGCCCGCCATCAGCGTGCGGCGCGCGTTCTCGACGCCGACGATCGCGCCATAGCTCGCGTAGTCCTTCACCACGGCCAGGTCGGACCCCGGATCGGCGAGGTCCCGGCCGATGATGTGCGTGTGCGCATCGATGAACCCGGGGAGCAGCGTGGCCTGCCCGAGGTCCACCACCCGGGCACCGGCCGGCACGGTCACCGTGGACGCGGGGCCCGCCGCCGTGATCTTGTCGTCCGTCACCACCACGACCGCGTTAGTGATGGGCGCGGCCCCGGTGCCGTCGAACATGCGCGCCGCGCGGAGCACGACGACGACGGGGGCCGCCGCGGATGCGTCGGCCGGCGTCTGCGCGCGGGCGGGCGCCCCGGCGGATGCGCCGGCGATGAGAGCGAGAGAGGCCGCCGCGGCACGAACGCCAAGACGACGCACTGCGGGAACGACTCGGGACTGAGGCACGCGCTGGCGATGCATGGGATACGGGTCTGAGGAGGCCGGCGATGAACGCGGGGCACCGTTGATGGGAGCCGGCCCGCGACGGCGGGAGCCTGAGATCGGCCGGCCGCAGCAATTCTACGTGCCGGGCACACGCCGGCGAAAGACGCTGCGCCCGCCGCCACGCATTGGCGTCAAACCATTGCGCCGGTCGCGCCATCAAAAACACGAGCCCGCCCGCACCCGCGCGTTGATGATCCCTCAGCCCAGCCGGAGCCAGATTGCCCGACCGTTCGCGCCGCCGGTCGTCCTCTGCGGCCCTATTGTCGCTGGTCCTGTACGGGGCGGGCACCACGGCAGGCGCGCAGGAAGCCCGATCGATTCACCCGCATCCGCCACCGGTCGCTCATGCCGCGCGCCGGACCGGCCCGGTGGTGATCGACGGGCGTCTCGACGAACCCGCGTGGGCCGCGGCGACGCCGATCACCACGTTCACGCAGGTGCAGCCGGCCGATGGTGCACCGGCGACCCAGCGCACGGAGGTTCGATTCCTCTACGATGCGGACGCGATCTACATCGGGGCCCGGATGTACGACTCGCTCGGGCGGCGCGGCGTACGCGGCCGGCTGATCCGGCGGGACCAGCAGCTCGATCTCGATAACGGGCCGCCCGCGCAACTCACGTCCGACAAGCTGACGATCATCCTGGATCCGTACCATGACCATCTGACCCGCGCCGTCTTCGAGGTCAATCCGTCGGGCGTCAAGGGCGACGCCCTCGGTGCCGGCGGCAGCAATCTCGATGCGTCGTGGGATCCCGTTTGGGATGAGGCGAGCCACGTCGACTCGCTCGGCTGGACGGCCGAAATTCGCATTCCGCTCAGCCAGCTCCGTTTTGCGGCCCGGGATACCGTCGAGACGTGGGGACTGCAGGTCATCCGCACCGTCGACCGTCTCAATGAACGAGACTGGTGGGCCTACTCGCACCGCAACGAGAACAACGGCCCGGCCACGTACGGCCACCTCTCCGGCCTCGCCCTCGGACATCCGCCGCGCCAGTTCGAAGTGGTCCCGTACGTGTCGAACAGCACCGAGGGCTACGCGGCGAACGCAGGCAACCCGCTCGTGCCCATCTATCAGGACCGTCCCGAAGCAGGCGCTGACATCAAGTACCTGGTGACGTCCAACATCACGCTCGATGCCACGATCAACCCTGACTTCGGCCAGGTGGACCTCGATCCCGCCGTCATCAATCTTACGGCGTTCGAGACGTACTTCCCGGAGAAACGGCCGTTCTTCATCTCGGGCTCGGGCGCGTTCGATTTTGGCGGGTTCAATTGTTTCTTCTGCAGCAACGTGTCATCGCTGAGTCTGTTCTACTCGCGCCGCATCGGCCGCTCTCCGCAGCTCGCCGACCACTACTCCAGCTTCGCCGCGTACACCGACGTCCCCAACAACACGACGATCCTCGGCGCCGCAAAACTGACGGGACGGACGGAGACCGGCTACACAGTCGGCGTGCTCGACGCCGTCACCAATCAGGAGAACGGGTCGTACGTCGTCGCCCCCGACAGCGCGCGTCACACGGTGCCCATGGAACCCCTCAGCAACTACATGGTCGCGCGTGTGAAGAAGGATCTGGGCGATGGCGCCACGGAGATTGGAGGCATCGTCACGTCGACGGTGCGCGACCTCGATTCGCCGATCCTCGCGGACAGCCTGCACCGCCACGCCGAGGCGGCGGGCGGAGACTTCATCACGACGTGGGACCACCGCCACTACTCGCTGATGGGAAGCGCCGCCCTGTCGGATGTGGCGGGCACCGCGCAATCGATCCTGCTGACGGAGGAGTCGAGCGCCCACTACTTCCAGCGGCCGGATCGCGGGCACGAAGGCGGAGGCCTGTTCGGGGACCGCCTCGATTCGGCGGCGACCTCGCTCCGGGGGTACGGCGGGTACCTGCGTCTCGCCAAGGACAACGGCGATTGGCTCTGGGAAACGGCCACCAACATCCGAAGCCCGGGATTCGAGGTCAACGATCTGTCTTTCATGGGCCGCTCGGACTACATCTGGAACGATGCCAACATCGTCCGGCAATGGACGGTCCCGGGCGCCTGGTACCGGAACCTCTTCGCCGATATCGGCGGCCAGACCCAGCACAACTTCAGCGGCGATCGCACCGATCTTCAGGGCCAGGTGTCCCTCTTTGGCCAGCTCCGCAATTTCTGGCAGTTCAGCCTCTATTACATCTATCACCCGACCATCATGGACGACGACCTGACCCGGGGCGGCCCGGTCGTCAAGCGGAACGGGTACCAGGATGCCCTTGCCGGGCTCTCAACGGACCCGCGGCGAGCGCTCGTCGTGCAGGCGAGCACCGAGGCCGCTGCGGGCCTCAACGAGCCAAGCCAGCAGATCACGACGCAGCTCGTCACGCTCGTCAAGCCGGTATCGAGCGTCTCATTCAGCCTCGGCCCGACACTCGTGCTCCTGCGGCACGGCGTGCAATACGACACCGCGATCACCGGCCAGAGCGTGCCGCTCTTCTTCGGGACCCGCTACGTGTTCTCGAGCATCGACCAGAACACACTGTCGATGGATACGCGGTTGAACGTCGCGTTCACACCAACGCTCACGCTCGACCTCTACGCGCAGCCGCTCCTCGCGAGCGGCCATTACTACGAGTTCGAGCAGTTCGACCATCCGCGGCAGTTGCACAAGAGTGTCTACGGCCGGGATGTGGGCAGCATCAAGGCGCTCACCAACGGCACCGGATACTGCATCGATCCCACGGGCGCGGCCGCAAGCGCGACCGCCTGCCCCACGAGCCCCAGCCAGGATTTCGTCCTCCCCAATCCGGATTTCAACACCCGCTCGCTCCGCGGCAATGCGGTGCTGCGGTGGGAGTACCGCCCGGGAGCAACGGTCTATTTCGTGTGGCAGCAGATGCGCTTCGACGACACGGCGTTCGGCAATTTCCAGTTCTCCCGCGACCAGTCACTGCTCCTCCGCGCGCCCGCCGACAATGTCTTCCTCGTCAAGGTGAATTACTGGCTGCCGTTGTGAGCCGGTCGCGAGCCCGTCGTGAAGCGGCTCAAGAAGATCGTGGGCCCGCACCGGCCGATTAGATTGAGGCGCTACCTCTTTGTCCTCTCTCTTTTCTCCTTTCTAGTTTTTTCCAGTGCCACTTCCGATCCCGGCTCCGCGCGACTCCGGGTACACGACGACGACTGCAGTGCCGCTGTACTGGGCGGCATATGGACCACCAGGTGCGCCCCGCGCCCTGGTTCTGCATGGCGGACCAGGCGCCGGCCACCGGTATCTGTTGCCCCAAATGCTGCGCCTCGCCGGCCGCCATGATCTCCTCTTCTACGATCAGCGCGGCGGCGGCAAGTCGCGAGCGGATGCCCGGGACCCGGTCACATGGCACGAGCACGTGGATGACCTGGGACGGGTGATCCACGAGTTCGGACTCTCCGAGGCGGCGGTCGTCGGGTATTCGTGGGGTGGCCTGCTGGCGCTGCTGTACGCCGTCGCGACCACGACGGATGCGCGGCTGGCTCCGATCGGCAGACTGGCGCTGATCGATCCCGCCTCGGTGACGCAGCGGTACCGCGCGGAGTTCGAGGCCGAGTTCGCGCGGCGGAGCGACAGTGAATACGTGCGCGCCGAACGCGCGGCCCTCGCCGCATCGGGACTCCGCGAGAGCGATCCCGAGCGGTACCGGCAACGCGCATTCGAGCTGAGCGTCGCGGGCTATTTCGCCGACCCGGCCAACGCGCGAGACCTCACACCCTTCCGCGTCGTGGCGCGGATCCAGCAGTCCGTATGGGCGAGTCTTGGCGACTACGACCTGTTGGGCGCACTCCCGGCGGTCCGCGCGCGTGCCACCGCCCCGGCTCTCATCGTTCATGGCCGTGAGGATCCGATCCCTCTCGCCTCATCGGCCGCTGCCGCCCGGGCCCTCGGCGCCCAACTGGTCACGATCGCGAACTGTGGCCACGTTCCCTACGTTGAACGCCCCGAACCGTTGTTCGCCGCGCTCGGGCAGTTCCTGGCGCCGTCTGATGAGGCGAGAGTCCGCGACCGTGGCGCGCTCCCCCGCGAGGCACCGGCCTGATGGCGACGCCGCGCGCAACCGTGAAGAAGAAGAAGGCGAAGAAAGAGACGAAGAAGCCCGCGGCCCGGACCCGAAAGCGCCCCAAGGTCTTTCGCGGCGCCGCGCTCGAACGGCAGGCACGGGAAGTCGTGACGCGGCTCCGGCGCGAATACCCCGACGCACACACTGAGCTGGATTTCCGCAGCCCATACGAGCTGCTGGTGGCCACGATCCTGAGTGCCCAGACTACCGACGTGCGCGTCAATCTCGTGACGCCCGCCTTATTCGAGCGCTTTCCGGCGATCGCCACCCTGGCAGACGCCGATCCCGCGGTCTTGGAGACCATCATACGCAGTACGGGATTCTTTCGTGCCAAAGCCAAGAGCCTCATCGGAATGGCGACCGCCGTCATGACACGGTTCGGTGGCGTCATTCCGGCGACGATGGCCGAGTTGGTGACGCTGCCCGGCGTGGGACGCAAGACCGCGAACGTGGTCTTGGGCAATGCCTTTCACCGCGACGAGGGGATTGTCGTCGATACGCACGTCACCCGGCTCAGCGAGCGACTGGGACTGACCGCGGAAACGGATCCGGTCAAGATCGAACAGGCCCTGATCCGCGTTGTGCCGCGCGACGATTGGACGATGTTCTCGCATCTCCTGATCTTCCACGGCCGGCGGGTCTGCACGGCGCGTGCTCCGGCGCACGAGCGCTGTGTGCTCGCCACGATCTGCCCGTCGGCGACGCTGGTCTGACGCTGCGCGATACGGAGTCCCATCGCACTGCCGGGATCCCGTCAGGTGAGTGACGCGAGCCGCCGCGGGACCGCGGAGCCGATGCAGTATACGGAATACCGCGACGTGCGGCACTTCAAGGCACTCGACGGACTGCGCGCCATCAGCGTGCTGCTGGTCGTGCTTGCCCATGCCCGCGGCCGCGAGGATTGGCTCTGGGTCCGCGGCGCCAACGGGGTGACGGTCTTTTTCGTGCTGAGCGGGTACCTCATCACGACGCTCGCACTGCGCGAGGAGGCGGTGCGCGGCAAGATCGATCTCGTCGCATTCTACCTGCGCCGGACGTTCCGCATCCTGCCGATGTACTACCTGACGCTCGCGATCTACTGCGTGCTCGTGCTGGTCCTCCATGCCGACCCCGCGCGCCACGATAAATTCGTGCACGCCCTGCCGTACTATCTCACGTATCTGCAGGAGTGGCCGCACCTCGTCCTCAAGGATGTGCCCTTCGAGTTGTCGTGGTCACTCGGCATCGAGGAAAAGTTCTACCTGGTGTGGCCGGTGCTGGGGTTCGTGCTCCTGCGGAAGCATTTCCGCCTTCGGTTGAGCACCGCCTTGGGATTGGCCGCGGCCTGTACTGTCGCGGCGTGCTTCACCTCGTGGGGCAGGTTCGTGCTGTTCTATGCGCACATCCTCATCGGGTGCGCACTGGCCGTCCTGCTCGACAATCGCGCGGCCTTCGAGCGGTTGCGCGGCCTCGCCCGTCCCGTCCCGGCGCTCGTGGTGGCGCTTGCGGCCATCGTGGTCCACTTCACGACGGATGCGGCACACCCCTGGACCCCTGTCCTGTTTGCAGCAATGGTCGCCTTGGTGCTGGTCGGGCTCGTCGCCGGGGATTCTCCGGTCGCTCGCGTGCTGGCCTGGCCGCCGCTGGTCTGGCTCGGCGGCATCTCTTACGGTGTGTACCTGTTCAACCAGTTGGGACTGCACGCCGCGATGCGGGTCGTCCCCGAACGGTGGGGATTGCCAGGCGACGCGCTGGCCATGGCGCTGGGGCTCGCCATCACGCTGGCCGTGTGCCAGGTGTTACACCGGTACCTCGAGATCCCCCTCATGCGGTACGGGCGCACGCTGGCCAAGCAGCGGAAGTCCGTGCAGGGTTGCGCCCCGGCGACCGCTGGCTAACGTTCGTGCTGCCATGTCCAAAACCGCAACGTTCGAGACCAATCGCGGCACCATTGTCGCGGAGCTGTATGAGAAGGACGCGCCCAAGACTGTCGAGAATTTCGAGAAACTGGCCAATGCCGGCTTCTACGACGGCGTGAAGTTCCATCGCGTGATCCCTGATTTCGTCGTGCAGGGCGGAGACCCGCTCTCGAAAGATCTGCCGGCCGGGGACCGCCGCATCGGCAGCGGCGGACCGGGCTACCACATCAAATGCGAAACGAAGGGCAATCCGAGGACCCACGAAGTCGGTGCGCTCTCGATGGCCCACGCCGGGACCGATACCGGCGGAAGCCAATTCTTCATGGTGCTGAGCGAAACCAACACCCGGCACCTCAACGGCAAACACACCGTGTTCGGCAAGATCACCAAGGGGCTCGACGTCATGAAGTCGATCACCCAGAACGATTCTATGACATCGGTGAGGGTAGCGTGACGGACGAATACCCGCCCCGGGGGCCGGACACTTCGCCGGCGTTCGTCGGCCTCGTGCTCGCAGCAATCTCGATCTTCGTGATCCTCTTCTCGATCGTGATGATCACGAACCGCCACTACGAGCAGAAGGAAGCGGCGGCGACGACGCAGCACGCCCCCTAGCTCGAGTACCTCCGCGGGACTTTTCCGCGGCGCTTCGGCGCGCGCCGGACACCACATTCGATCGTGACCGGCTACGCGGGGCATTGCCTCCCGTCGCGGCACCCCTGTCACACAAAGGAGACAACACGTCGGTTGCATAATGACTGACTGGTCAGTAAGTTAATCTCATGATCGGGTCCGACGAACACGAGCCCAAATGGCGGCGCCTTCCGGGGGAGCGGCCTCAACAGATTCTCGATGCCGCAATCGAGGTGTTCGGCGACCACGGCCTGGCCGAGGCTCGGCTCGAAGACATCGCCAAGCGCGCCGGGGTCTCGAAGGGCACGATCTATCTCTACTTCCCCAACAAGGAAGCGCTGTTCAAGGAGATGATTCGCCAGACCGTCATCGACCAGCTCGAGCAGACTGAGCGCGACCTCGTCAACGATCGCTCCATGTCCGCCACCGAGCAGGTCAGGCACTTCATGCGATGGTGGTGGGACTTGATGCGGCGATCCGACTACCAGCGCATCCACCGCCTGGTGGTCGGCGAGCTGCAGCGGTTTCCCGAGCTCGTGGAGTTCTTCTGGGATGAAGTGATCGTGCGCCGCCAGCGGCTGCTCGACCGCCTGATCCAGCGTGGCGTCGATTCCGGCGAGTTCCGGACCGTCAATCCCACGACGGCAGGACGCATCGTCACGTCGATGTTCTCGGCACACGCGCTCTGGGCCTGCACCCGCTTTTATGAAAAGCAGGAACTGACCGACGAGATCGTGTTCGAGCAGGTGATGGATTACTTCTTCCATAGTCTGTCGCCCACGGCGGCTTTGGCCACCACCGCACCATCCAGATCGTGAACCAGTCACCGCCACCGAACGTGAATACGCGACCAATGACCGTGCGAGCCGCCGCGCTCGTGCTGGCCCTGCTCGTGTCCGCCCGGCCGCTGAGCGCACAGCAGGACACGACGACCCATGTCCTCACGCTGGGCGGCGCCGCGCGCCTGGCCGCGAGACAGAATGCCAATGTGCTGGCGGCCCGGGCCCAGGCTGACGAGGCCAGCGCCCGAGTGCACGAGAGCTTCAGCTCGTTTCTCCCCAACGTGTACGGCGGTGCCTCCGAGCGCGAGTTCACGGAGAACAGCGCATCGCTCCTGCGATTCCCGGCGAGCCCGGCCTCCGCCGCCTTCAACACCTTGCTTCCACCCGGAGGCATCGTCTTTCCGCCGATCAAGTCCGTGGATTTCCGCGGGTACGCCTCCGATACCCTGTTCAGCTACGGCGCGATCCAGCGGTACCGCCAGTCGCGCATCGTGGAGCGCGCCGCCGGCGCCACCGCCGACAACGCCGCCGAGCAGGCGGCCGGGACCGCGGCCTCCGCGTACCTGTTTGCGCAGCACGCCGAGGCGCTCATGGCCGCACGCGTGGCCGACTCGGCCCTTGCCGCGGATCTCCTCAACATCGCCCGGCAGCAGCTCTCGGCAGGCGTCAGCATCGCGCTCGACGTCACACGCGCCGCAGCGCGGCTCACGGCAAGCCACGCGCAGCTGATTGCCGCTCGGACGGATCGCGACCGCTCGCACCTCGACCTCTACCGCGCATTGGGACTACCGCTCGACACGCGGATGCTCCTGACGGATTCCCTCTCGCACCTGCCGGTCAGCGATACGCTGCCGGCGGAATCGGATGAGATCGATCACGCACTGAGACATCGCCCCGATCTGCACGCGATCGATGAGCAACTGACGGCCGCGGAGCAGGCGATCAGCGCCGTGCGCGCGGAGCGGCTGCCGGCGCTCGCCGTGTTCGGCGACAAAGGCGTGAACGGCGGGAACTGGAACCGGCTCCTCCCCACGTACACGTGGGGGATCGGTCTCACCGTTCCCGTGTTCGACGGCGCGCACCGCGAAGCACGTATCGAGGAACAGGAAGCGGCCACGCAGGAGATTCTCGTGCGCCGCCGCGACCTGCGTCAGGTCGCCGCCATCGAGGTGCGCGGCGCGTTCCTGCAGCTCGCCTCGGCGCGTGAGCAGCTCGGTGCCGCCACGGAGCAGCTGCAACTGACGCAACAGGAACTCTCGGAAGCGCGGGAGCGCTTCCGGGCCGGTGTCGCCGGTGACGCGGACGTCATCACGGCATCGCTCGATCTGAACGGCGCCCGGACGCTGCAGGTCGACGCGCTGGCCAACTTTCAGGTCGCCCGCGTCGCCCTCGCACTCGCCACCGGCTCAGTTACGGAAATGCCATGACCGATCCTGGTACCACGCCGGGCACTGAACCGCCAGTTACAGGCTTCATCTTACCACACTCAACGCAGTAGACGACTATGGCCACCACCGTACGCCCCGAGCAGCAGTCTGCACCCAGCCCGTCCGCGCCCCCGCCCCAACAGGCGGCGCCGGCCGGAACGCAAGGCGCAGCCCAATCGCCCCCGGCGCCCAAACCGCGCAACAAGCTGGTGATCGCGGCCGTCGTCGTCGGGATCATCATCGCGCTCGTCTGGGGCATCAAGACGTGGACCTACAGCCAAGCCCATGAATCCACCGACGACGCGCAGGTCGACGGACACCTCGTCCCCGTCCTGGCCAAGGTGGGCGGCTACGTGACGCGCGTGAACGGCGACGAGAACACGCACGTCAAGGAAGGCGACACGGTCGTCGTGATCGATGATTCGGATTACAAGGCTCGGCTGGCCGAGGAGGTCGCGGATCTCGCCGCCGCGCAGGCAGGCGTCGGGGCGCGCGGTTACACCGGCCAGGCGGCGGCGCAAGTACAGACCGCCCAGGGGCAGGGCGCGGCAGCGGATGCCCAGATCGTCGCCGCACAGGCGAACTACGACAGGGCTGTCTCCGATCTGCAGCGCATCCGGCAGCTCGCCGACCAGCAGATCGTCTCCCGCCAGCAGCTCGACGCCGCGCAGGCGACCGCCGACGCGGACCGCGCGACGCTGCTCGCGTCGCAGAAGCAGGCCGCCGCAGCGGGCGCCACGGTCACCAACGCCCAGGCTGGCGTCCGGTATGCGCAGGCCCGGCTCGCGAGCGCACAGGCCCAGGAGCAGGAAGCGGCGCTCAATGAGTCCTACACCCGTGTCACCGCGCCGGTGAGCGGCGTCCTCTCGCGCAAGCAGGTCGAGCTCGGCCAGCTCATGCAAGCCGGGCAGACGATGTTCACGATCGTGGCCGACACCGGCGTGTGGGTGACGGCCAACTACAAGGAAACGCAGATGGATGACATCCGCATCGGCCAGCCGGTGGAGTTCGCGGTCGATGCGTACGGGAGCTGCACGTTCCACGGCCGCGTCGAGAGCATCGCGGCGGCCACCGGCGCCAAGTTCGCGCTGCTGCCTCCCGACAACGCCACGGGCAACTTCACGAAGGTGGTGCAGCGCATCCCGGTCCGCATCCGGCCGACCGACCCGCCGAACGCGAACTGCGTGCTGCGGCCCGGTATGTCCGTGGACACGCACATCGAAACCAAGAAGTAGCTCGCGCATCGGGGAGTGGTGGCAAGGGGTGCCAGCTCCCCGCTCCTGCCACCACCGATTACCGCCCGTCCGTGTCCGCCGTCGCCCTTCGAGAGATCCAGGCCCGCCCCGCCGCCCCTTCGCGGGCGGCGGTGGCGCTGGCCGCCGATCCCTACGCGCATAAGTACGTCATCGCCATCGCGGTCACGCTCGCCGCGGTGCTCGAGCTGATCGACACATCGATCGTCAACGTCGCGATCCCGCACATGATGGGAAACCTCGGTGCGACGCTCGACGAGATCTCGTGGGTGTCCACCGGATACATCATTGCCAACGTCATCGTGATCCCGATGTCGGGCTGGCTCTCCGGATACTTCGGACGCAAACGCTACCTCACCGGTTCGATCATCCTCTTCGTGTGTGCCTCGTTCCTCTGTGGCGCCGCGCGATCGCTCGACGCGCTCGTCGCCTGGCGCGTCGTACAGGGACTGGGCGGCGGCGCACTCCTCTCCACGGCGCAGGCGACGCTGTTCGAAGCGTTTCCGCCAGCCGAGGTGGGCATCGGACAGGCCATGTTCGGCGTGGGCGTGATGGTCGGGCCGACCGTTGGCCCCACGCTCGGCGGCTACATCGTCGACAGCTACAGCTGGCCGTGGATCTTCTACATCAATGTCCCGCTGGGAATCCTAGCGGCGTTCCTGGTGTTCAGCTACGTGCGCGACACCAAGTTCCAGGTGCGCGCCAAGACGGTGGACCTGGGCGGGATCGCATTGCTCGCGCTGGCCGTGGGCTCCCTGCAATGGATGCTCGAACGCGGGGAACGCTTCGACTGGTTCGACTCGAAATTCATCACGACACTCGCCGTCGTCTCCGCGGTGTCGACCGTGCTGCTCATCTGGCGCGAGTTGACGATCAAGGAGCCGATCATCGACTTCCGCGTCCTCAAGAGCCGGCAGCTCACGGCGGGCGTGCTGTTCGCTGGCGCGCTCGGACTGGCGCTCTATGGCTCGCTCTTCGTGCTGCCGATCTTTCTCCAGCAGCTCCACGGCTTCACGGCGTGGCAGACCGGTAAGGTCATCCTGCCGGGCGCCATCGCCTCGGCCATCACCATGGCCTTCGTCGGCCGGAACGCCGGCCGGCTCGATGCCCGCTATACCGTGATCGCGGGATCGTTCCTGTTCCTCGGCGCGATGGCCATGCTCGCCCACCTGAGCCTCGACGCAGGCGCGGGTGACCTCTTCTGGCCACTCATCCTGCGCGGCGTCGGACTCGGGCTGATCTTCGTCCCGCTCACGAACGCGGCGATGGCCGATCTGTCGTTCACGGACCTGGCGCAGGGCACCGGCATGTTCAACCTCACGCGCCAGCTCGGGGGATCGCTCGGCATCGCGATCATGGCGACACTGCTCACACGATTCACCAAGATCGCGCGGGCCCTGCTCTCGGAGCACGTCGTCAAGGGCGACCTCGACGTGCAGCACCGGCTGGACATGATCGCCCGAGGCATGATGGCGCACGGCGCCACGCCACTCCTGGCCCGGCAACAGGCGCTCGCCGTGCTGGACTCGCAGATCGGCGGACAGGCCAGCGTGCTCGCGTTCTCGCGCCTGTATCTACTCAGCGGCATCATCCTCATCGCGGGCCTGCCGCTCATGCTGCTCTTTCGGACCGGCAAGGGACGCGCAAGCGCGGGAATCCCGCACTAGGCCGGCTTCGGCCGTCAGTGCGCGTTCACGCTCTTGAGCGCGATCGGCGGCAACTGCACTGACTGCCCGGCGGCAACCACCAGCGTCGTGTCGAAATCCGCGTAGCCGCCGGCGGCGATGTGCAGATGCTGCACGCCCGCGGTCACGTTCGCGTCGAGTATCCCGCCCTGCCCGGCCGGTTGTCCGTCGAGCGTGATCTTCGCCGTGTTCGGTACCACGCGCACCTGCAGCGTGCCGGCGACGCCCGGCGGAGCGGACGCTGGCGGAACGACGTGCCGCGGACGGAACGATCCCCAGAGCGCGATCACACAGGCGACGGCGAGGACACCCGCCGTGCCAAGGTGCCGGCGAATCCGGCGGACCCGGTCGGCCGAGCGCATGAACGCGTCGTGCGCGGCGACCACCGACATGGTGTCCGCCAGTGGCGGGAGCGCATCCGTGCGGACGATGGGGACCGCGGAAGACCCTTGCGCCAGCTCACGGAGCATCGATTCGCCGGCGAGCCGGTCCGCTTCGCTGAGCGGCACCGCCTCGATCGCGATCCGCATCTCGCGCGTCGTGGCGAAGCGGCGGTCCGGATCCTTGGCCAGCACGCGATCCAGCACGGCGATCAGCTCAGTCGGCACATCGTGCCGTGCGACCGACACGTCCGGCACCGGCGTGAAAAAGTGGTGGTGCATGATCGCGGCGAGCGTGTCGGCGTGAAACGGCACCGTCCCCGTGAGCATCTGGAACGCGACCACGCCCAGCGAGTACTGGTCCGACTGCGGCCGCGCCAGCTTGCCGGCGCACTGCTCGGGACTCATGAAATACGGCGTTCCGATGACCGATCCGGTCGCGGTCATCGACGCGTTCTCGATCGCCCGCGCCACCCCGAAGTCGGTCACGATCACACGCCCGTCGCGATCGATCAGGATGTTGCCGCCCTTCACATCCCGGTGCACGATCCCGTGTTCGTGCGCGTAGCTGAGCGCACTCGTGGCGGCCCGCATGACCAGCAACACCACCGGAACCGGCAGCGCACCCTGGGTCGCGATCACGCTGTCGAGAGGACGTCCCTCGACATGCTTCATCGCGAGATAGAGCAGAGACTGGGTCTGGCCGACGCGATAGATCGGGATGATGTTCGGATGGTCGAGCGCGGCGGCCATCTGGGCCTCGCGCTCGAACCGCTCGACGACCGAGGGTCCCAGCGCCAGCTCGGGGGGCAGCACCTTGAGCGCCACCGGCCGGCGCAACTGCAGCTCGATCGCGCGGAAGACCACGCCCATACCGCCTCGCCCGACCTCGCGCTCGACGTCGTAGTCGTCGGCAAGCTCGATGCGCGCCAGTTGGAGCAGCGCATCGGACTCCGGATCGGGGCCGTCGGGCGTCCGGCGCGGGCCGCGTCCGCCGGATGTCCCGGGGGTAAATCGCTCGCCGGATGACGTTCCGGAGCCCTCGGGCCGCGAGCTGCGCGGCTCGTACTCGAGTGTCGTCGCCGCCGGGTTGGCGAGCTCGCTGCCGCACTGCTCGCAGTAGTGTGCATCGGCCGAGTTCGCAAACTGGCACGCCGGACAGGGCAACCACTCGGGCGGAGTGGGTGCCCCGATCCCGGCGGGCGGGCGCGCATCAGGACTGGCGGGCATTATTGGATTGACGACGCCGACGCTATGGTTGTCAAATACGCCATTCGCCTTGGCGGGGATTGCGCGCCGCGGGCGTGGAAGGAGGGTCGCGGCGGCGTTGGGAGGTGGCCGGAAAGCAATTCGGAAAGGTCCGCGGCGGATCTCCGGATGGAGCCGCCCCGGGATCCTGTTTCCACGGTTCGAGCTACGCGCAACTCGCTGTCAGCACGCATATTGCACCCAGGAGAAGGACGACCGCCGCTCGGCCAACGTTTCCGTTTAGCGGCGCGTATCCACTTCCAGAGACTGGCCCGGAGAATGGCCCCACAGATGTCACCCGCCCTCGCCCTCATTCGCACCCAGACAGACCCCACGCACCGGCCCGGCCGCGCGCGCCCGGATGCGCCCGCGACGCCGGCGCCCGCGGTGTCGTTCGGGCCGCTCGACGCGGAGGAGGAGCAGCGCTTGGTCGCCAGCGCGCAACGGGGCGACGCAGACGCGTTCGGCGCGCTGGTGCGCGCCCATCAGCGGCGCGCCTACGCGGTGGCGCGCGCGATCGCAGCCACGCACGAGGATGCGGAGGATGCCGTGCAGGATGGGTTCCTGCATGCGTACCGCGCGCTCAGCCGCTTCCTCCCGGGCCAGCCCTTCGGTGCCTGGCTCCACCGGATCGTCGCCAACGCCGCGCTCGACGCCACGCGCCGCCGCCGTGTGCGCGAGGCCGATTCGCTGAGCGAAAACCTCGCCACCGGATGGCACGACCCCGCCGAATCAGCCGACCTGCGAACCCGGCTCCACGCAGGCCTCGCGGCGCTCACCGAGCGCCAGCGGGCCGTGATCGTGCTCCATGACGTACAAGGCTTCCGGCATGGCGAGATCGGCCGGATGCTGAACATTCCCGAAGGCACGGCCCGGTCGGATCTGTTCCACGCGCGTCTTGCGCTCCGGCGCTCGTTGCGCGCACTGCACGAGGTGCGGTAAGGTCATGAACGGCGACGATCGGAACGAACCGGAGCGGTCACCCGCTCGATCGCTCTTCCGCCGGGGCGGAACCGGCGGCCGCCTGCCCTCGGGCCCGTCGCTGACGCGGCTGTTGCGCGAGGCGTACGCCTCGCCCGACGATCCGCACTACTGGAGCCGCCTGGAAGCGCGCATCATGGCGGGCGTCCGGAGCCAGACCGGCCGCGGCACAGCCGATGGCTGGGCGGCCGCGTTCCATGCCTGGGCGCGCGCGGGACTCGCGGCAGCGTGTCTGGCCGCCGTGGCCGGTGGCGTCGCCGCGTGGAGCGGCCGCGACATGGAGGCGCGCGTCGCGTACGAAGCGGTGGTTGACGTTCCGACGCCGGCCGTACTGCAGTCCGACAGCCGTTTCATCAACGTCTCGGAACGCGAGGCGACGGGCCAGTATGTCTTTTCGCATTGATCCGACCAAGAATTCAGCCCTCGCGTTCCTCCTCGGCGCGGCGCTCGTGGGCGGAGTCCTCGGGTTCACGGCAGACCGCTTCGTCACGCGCGACCGCGTGTGTCCGCGCTACGGCGACGACGCCGCGATGCGCCGCCGGTTCGGAGATGATCTGGGACTGTCGGACGCCCAGCGCGCAGCCGTAGACACGATTCTCAACGCCAAGCACCGCGCCATCGCCGAACTGGACAAGCCGGTGCGGCCGCAGATGGACTCGATCAGCGACGCCGCGACGAAACGTATCCGCGCGCGGCTCGATCCGGGCCAGCAGGCGACGTTCGATCGCATCCACGCCGAGGTACAGGCGCGGAAGCGCGCCGAAGAACAGGCCGAGCAGCGCTGAGGACGGAAATGCACACGGGGGCCGGCGTCGCGGAATGACGCCGGCCCCCGCTGCGTTTTCGTGCTGGGCGGCGGGGCCGTTCTACCGCGCCATTGCCGCTCCGATCCAGCCGCCGACGTAATAGCCCGCGACCGCGACTCCGATGCCGACGACGAACATGTCGAGGCCGGACCGGAAGACGCTCCGCCCGGTGAAGATCGACCGCGCGGCGCCTACGATGAAGTGCGACGCCATCGCAATCGTGAACGACACGACGATCGCGGCCGTGCCGTGCCAGAAGAAGAACGGGAAGACCGGCAGGATGGCACCGAGACCGGTGGCGAAGCCCGTCACCCACGCCTCGCGCATTGGCGACATGGCGGGATCGCCGATCTTCAACTCCTCCTGTACCTGCTCCGCCAGCATCCGCTGTGGATCGGCCATCACCTGCGTCGCCAGGCGTCCGGCGGCGTCGGCATCCATCCCCTTGGCCTCGTAGATGAGCGCCAGCTCGTCGCGCTCCACCTCGGGCATGAGGGCGATCTCGTCGCGCTCCATCGCAATCTCGTGCGCGTACACCTCCTGCTCGCTCTTGGCCGCCAGGTAGCCGCTGGATCCCATCGAGAGCGCATCGGCGATCAGCCCGGCCACACCCGCGACGACGACTGCCCGGTGCTCCTGCGTTGCCGCGGCGCCGATCACGCCCGCGACAAGACCGAAATTGGCGGTCAATCCGTCGTTGAATCCATAGACGATGTTGCGGAGAAAGCCGCCTGACGCCGTGCGATGCCATGGCTCTCCGCTCTGGCCCGCGATTCCCGCGAGCGTCGTCGCGTGCTCAGCACTCTCCCGCGCCAGTAGAAGAGCTTCGCCGCCGCCCGGCGCGCCCTCGGCCGTCGTGCGGTGCATGGTCATGTACCCTTTGACCTCGCGCCCTTCTTCGGCCAACAGCATCGGTAGCAGAAACGCGGGGCCGAAGCGCCGGCCGAGCCACGCGAGGATGCGCGCGCGAAAGCTCGGACGGAACTTGCCGGGTGGATGGCCCGCGTCGGCCAGCAGCTTCTCCCAGATCGTGACGTGCCGATCCTCGACGACGGCCAGGCGCGCATAGACATCGCGCTTGTGCTCGTTGTTCTCTGCTGCGGCGAGCGCCCGGTAGAGGAAAGCTGCGTCCGCTTCGTCCTGCCAGTGATGCGTGAACTTGTGGGCCGCCTCGGCACCGATCGCAGCCTGTCCCGGCTGCCCGACGGGCTCTGCCGCGAGCCCGCTTCCACCTTTAGAAACCATGTCCGTAATATGCCGCCAAGAGTCGAGACGCGGCGGGACGGGGCCCCCGGCTGGCAACCCGCCTGCAACCCGCCTGCAACCCACGGTGTCACATCGGAGTTCTCAGTGACCCGGACCTCTCACAGCGAGGCTGTCAGCCATGCGATTGCTCATGCTCCTCGCCAGCGCGGCCACCGTCGTGGCGTTGCCAGCGTCGGCTCAGAACAAGGACCCCGACTCCGGAAATCGCGCGCCTCGGGCCGATTGCCCCGCCCCGATGCGCCACACGGTCAGCACCTTCTTCGGCACCAGCGACCAGAATCGGGCCGTGCTCGGCATCGCCACGACGTCGGGCGGGATGCGGGACACCCTGGGGCTGCTGGTGACCGAGGTAACGTCCGGCGGCCCGGCCGAGAAAGCGGGGATCGAAGAAGGCGATCGTCTCGTGTCGGTCAACGGCACCGGGCTCCGCCTGAGCGCCGCGGATGCACAGGACCAGGAGATGCGCGGACTCATGGCGCGACGCCTGGTCCGCGTACTGGCGAAGCTCAAGCCCGGCGATGTCGCGACGTTCAATGTCTCGGCCGACGGCAAAACACGCGAAGTGAAAGTGACGACGGTCAAGGCGTCAGAGCTCTTCAAGGACGACGGCATCCTGCGATTTGGCGCGTGGGGTGGCGGACCGGGCGCGCTCCGGATGGAGCACGCGGAAGAGCAGTTGGAAGATGCCGGCACCAGGCTCCAGGGGCTCCGCGACCAGATGCGCGAGTTCCACTTCCAGGCGCCTTCGAATGGCGGCTCGAACTTCGAGATCATTGAGCCGCCGCCGGCCGATGCACCGGACGCACCGGATGCCCCTGCGGCGCCCCCGGCGCGCCACTTCATGCGCATCCTCGCGCCGGCTGCCCCGTTGCCGCCACTGCCGCCCGAGGCGCCCAGAGCCCCCGCTCCACCCGCTGAATCGGAGACGATCTAGCGAGCGGTACGAAGGGGGCACGTGATGCAGGGCACGACAGCCAGCGTCGGGGCGCCGGGGCTGGCTGTCGTGTTTCTGCTGGGCTCTGAAACCGCGGCGTAGCCGCTGGTGGCGTACCGCTGGCTTGGCGGTGCTTCGCGCCGGTTCGCGCCGCTTCGCGGGGCTTAGCCGCTACCCACGCCGGGATCGAGCACGATGTAGCGGACGTCGTCGCGCGCCACCTGCTTCAGCCACGCGATCAGCTTGTCGATCTGTTCGGGAGGCTGGACGCCGGTCGCGCCCGCAATCGTGCGATCGATCACCAGCACGCGGCCGTATTGCGCGTAGTGCGCGTGATACCGCCCGAAAACGCTTTCGGCATCGACGTTGACCGGCAGTCGCGCGTGCCAGCCATCGGGCAGCGTCAGTTGGAACTCGGACGCTTCCTCGTACGGACCGACCACCGACTCGACATCGATCGGCGATCGCCGGTACCCGCGAGACTCGAGATCAGCCAGGATGTCGGGGCGCGAGTAGTCGCGAATCGGCAGCGTGAGGATCTCGGTGCCCCCGGCGCTCGATACGGGGCGCGCCTCCTTGATCGCCAGTGCCACACGCGGCTCGGCATCCAGGTCACGTCCGTTGAACGACACCAGGCTGTCGCCTGTCGCTCCCTGAAAGAGCGCGTTGGCGAGCGATCGCGTGAGGCGCTCCCGGTCCGCATCCCCGAACGGAGTCGCGAACGCACTCCGCAGGTTGTACTGGCGGCTCCCGGTCTCGACTTCCACATAGCGGCCGCTGAACGTGCCGTCCGGCGTGAGCTGCCCGCTGATCTTGAACGTCGCGCGATTGACTGCCACGGGATCGGCAGGCAGCGTCACTTCTTCGCCACGGCCGTCCGGATAGACGACGAGTGCGAACTCCCCCTGTTCCTGCGGCGGGATGGACCCGAACGGCGTGAGGTCGGACGTCAGGTCGACGAACAGGAAATGATTCGGGTGCCCTTCCGGTACGCCGGGCCGAGCGATCGCCGCGATCATGTGATCGAGCTGGTAGGCGGACGGCAGCGAACGATTGATGCCGCCCGTCAGGCTCAGGAGCACCGGGTACGCGGAGACTCCCATGCGGCGGGCCAGCGCGATGAAGAGCGTCGCCTTGTCCTTGCAGTCGCCGTATTTCGTCTCCCATACCGACATCGGCATACGGGGCTGGTAGCCGCCGATGCCGAGCGCCAGCGACACGTAGCGGAAGTCCTGTGCAACCCACCGGTGGACCGCGCGGAGGGAATCGTCCAGAGTCTGCGCGCCCATCACCACGGTCGAGAGCTGCTGGTTGAGCGCGGGCGTCAGCCGGTAGCTCTTCTTCGACAGCGCCGCGTACCAGCTCGCGATGCCACCCCAGGTGATCGGTGCGGCGACCGAGACCTGCGGGTAGAGCGGGTTGGTATCGGGCGCGAACGGCTCGGGCTCCGGCCGCGGCACATCGGTCGTCGACCAGACATACACGCGGCGCCCGTGGGATTCCGTCACACGGCGCGCGAAGTGAATGTTGCGCTCCTGGATGCGCGGGGTGAGCGAGCCCGGCACATCGAGGATGAACCGCGACCGGCGCGTCACGTGCCCGGTCCCGATGTACCAGGGCTGGTAGAAATCCCCGGGGACGACCGGCTTGGTGTCCTCGATCGTGTAGCTGAAGTCGACGATCGTGTTCGGCGCGACGCCGCTCAGGGTGTACTGCCGTACACGCGTGTCAGAGTAGATCGGCGCTTCCTGGGCGACCGGCGCGATGGATTCCTGCTCGTGCGCCGGCTTGTCGCTGATCACCTGTCCGTTCAGATGCAGCACCCGGATCCAGTTCACCGTCAGTCGCTGGCGGCCGGTCGTGTAGGAGAAGGTCTTCTCTCCCCACTGCTCCGCGGCCTGCTGGTTGAGGATCTGGATGACCAGCCGGTAGGTCCGCTTCGCCCGGCCGTCCTCTTCGAACCGGACCACGCCGTCTTCAAACAAATAGACGAAGGGTTGGCCCGGATAATCCCGCGGCCGCACCACCAACGAATAGATGCTGTCGTTCCGGATCGACGGATCGCCGTTGGGGGTAATGCGGGGCGACTGCGCGCCTGCCCAGGGCGCACTACACGCCGCGCCCACGATCAGGGCAAGACCGGAGACTACGACCGGCGCGATAGCGCGCATGCGAGAGGGCTCGGCGGGGTTCAGCGAGATAGTCTCAAAAATTTCATCGCTGTCCGGCGTCCGTCAATGCGCAAGCCGCCCGGGGCGCCGCCGGCCGGGTCAAGCGAGCTATACCGGCCTCCCGCCACGACATCCGCCCCGCGCGCGGCCTTCCCGGCCGGGGCATGTGCCTTGCAAAACAGACGTGGTGAACGCGGCAGGTTGGACGCCACGGTCCGTATGAGATCGCTATCAGCACAGTTCGCCGGATTCCGCGGGAGCGTTGCTGGGCGGAGCCTCGCCGTAACCCCAGGAGGATAGATGGCTGACGAAACCAGCAAGGGCATCAAGAACCAGGTAGTGGGCGCCGCCAAGGAAGTGGCCGGCACGGTTCGCGACGCCGCCGCCGATCTCACAGGCGACATGAAGGAGCAGGTGAAGGGCAAAGCGGAGAAGATGGAAGGAAAGGTTCAGCAGGCCGTCGGCCGCGTCCAGGAAAAAGCTGGACACAAGAAAGACGAAGACCGATTGAAACGGCGCTAACCACCCGCCACCAAATTCATCAGCCGCCCCGGGACGTAAATGCGTTTCCGGGGCGGTGTGGTGAGGTGCCTGGCCACCGCAGGATCCGCCATCGCGGCGGCATAGACATCGTCCTCCCCCGCATCCGGCGCGACGACCACCGTCCCGCGCAACTTGCCGTTCACCTGGATCGCGACCGTCACGGTCCGCTCGGCCGCCAAAGCGGGATCGAACGATGGCCACCCGCCGTCGAACACGCTAGTCTCATGGCCGAGCCGCTCCCATAGCTCCTCCGCAATGTGTGGCGCGAAAGGGGCGATTAGTTGCACGACCGGCTCCGTCTCACCGCGGTGGGGGCGCCGTTCACCGGCACGCAGCACGTTCATGTACGCCATGAGCGCGGCAATGGCGGTGTTGTAGGACAGACGCGGGATGTCCTCGGAGACTTTGCGGATGGTCCGGTGCAACTCCCGGAGAACGCCGTCGTCCGGCTGCCCGTCGGTGGTGCTCGCCGCGACCGCTGACCAGAGCCGGTCCAGGAAACGCCGCGGGCCGGAGATGCTGGCGTCGCGGAAATCGCCTCCCTGTTCGTAGGGCCCCAGGAACATCAGGTACGTGCGGAACGCGTCGGCGCCCCACTCCGCGATGTACTGGTCGGGATTGACGATGTTGCCCTTGGTCTTCGACATCTTCGCGCCATCACGCACGATGTGGCCGTGCGCGCGGAATCGCGTGAACGGCTCCTCGAAGTCCAGCAGTCCCGCGTCGTGGAGCGCCATCGTCACGAATCGCGCGTACAGGAGGTGCAGGACGGCGTGCTCGTTGCCGCCGATGTAGGAATCCACCGGCAGCCAGCGCCGCGTGACGACCGCGTCGAATGCGACATCATCACGGTTGGCGCTGGGATAGCGCAGGAAATACCACGCGCTGTCGAGGAACGTGTCCGAAACATCGGTCTCGCGACGCCCTGGCCCGCCGCACTTCGGACACGGCACGCGGTACCACTCTTCGTGCCGCGCGAGCGGCGAGACGCCGGAGTCGTCGGGCTTGAAGTCCGCGATGAATGGCAGCAGCACCGGCAAATCGGCCGCAGGCACCGGGACCGCCCCACAGCGATCGCAGTAGATGATCGGAATCGGCGGTCCCCAATAGCGCTGGCGCGAGATGCACCAGTCGTGAATCCGGTAGTTCTCCACCGGTGCCGCCGATCCGTGCTCGGCGAGCCACTCGGCGATCCGCCGCTTCCCTTCATCCATCGTGAGACCATCGAATGCGCCCGACCGGATGAGACGCCCGGTGCCGGCGTAGGCGGCCGCCAGCGCAGGGTCCGCCGGCTGCGCTTCGCCCTCCGGTGCCACGACCTGGACGATCGGTAGACCGAACGCCTGCGCAAACGCGAAATCGCGCTCGTCGTGGCCCGGCACGGCCATGATCGCACCCGTGCCGTAGTCCATGAGCACATAGTCCGCGATCCAGATCGGGATGCGGCCGCCCGTCGCGGGATTCGTCGCGTACGAGCCCGTGAAGACGCCGGTCTTCTCGCGCGTGCCGATGCGCCGGCTCACCAGATCCTGATCGGCCGCCTGCTGGCGATAGCTCTCGGCCGCCGCGCGCTGATCGCCGGTCGTCAGCGGGCCGGCGAGCGGGTGCTCCGGAGCCAGCACCAGATAGGTCGCACCGAAAATCGTATCCGGCCTCGTGGTGAACACGGTGACCGCCGGCTCATGATCCGCGCCGGTCACGCCGTCGCCGGTCACGCCGCCGCCGGCCGCGAAGCGGATCTCCACTCCCTCGGACTTGCCGATCCAGTTCCGCTGCGCGGTCTTCGTGGTCTCCGACCAGTCCAGACGGTCGAGATTGGCCAGGAGCCGCGGCGCGTATTTCGAGATCGAGAAGAACCACTGCTCGAGGAAGCGCTGCTCGACTTTGGAGCCGCAGCGCTCGCATTCGCCGTTGATCACCTGCTCGTTCGCCAGCACGGTCTTGTCGAACGGGCACCAGTTGACGGCGGCCTTCTTCCGATAGGCCAACCCGCGGTTGTACAACTCGAGGAAAACCCACTGCGTCCACCGGTAGTACCGGGGATCCGTGGTGTCCACCGCGTAGCGCCAGTCCACCATCAATCCCGCTCGCTCGAGCTGGCGGCGGAAATTGGCGATGTTGCGCGGGATCAGCTCCGACGGATGCACGCCGACTTTGAGAGCGAAGTTCTCCGAGTGGATGCCGAACGCGTCGTAGCCCAGCGGCTCAAACACCGTGCGGCCCTGCATCCGGTGGAACCGCCCATAAATGTCGTTGCCGGTGAACGCGAACAGGTTCCCGACGTGCAGCCCTTCGGCCGACGGATACGGGAACATCATCAGCGCGAAGAACTTGGCGGGGCCGTCCGCGATGTCGGTCGCGTTCGTCTCGCGGCTCCGCCATCGGGCTTGCCACTTCTCCTCCACGCCCGTCGGATCGTAGGCGTCCGGAAGCGGCATTCCGGGGTCGGTGACGGCCGGATTTGTAGCAGCGGACATATCCGTAAAGTAGCGAATCGTGGCGAATGGCCGGTGGCGCCGGGGCCGTCTACCCTCTCCGGTTTCCCCTCGAGTTTCCGCTAACTTGCCGTCATGGCGCCCAGACGACGGAAACGGCTCGAGCCCTCGACGTTTAACCTCCCCGTCGAACGCCTCCGCCAGGGCGGATCGGGTGACGGATCAGCACTTCGCGTCCGGGATATCCTCCTCCGGACGCAGCCAGACACCCGCGCCACGGTGCAGATCACATCCGAGCAGACCTGCGTCCTTGGCGGTACGGACGAGTCGGTGGCGTTGCTCAAACTCTGTGCCGGCGACTGGAACTCGCTTGCGGTGCACTCGCTGTACGACGGCGATCATGCCGAGCCCGGCGATACGGTGATGACGCTTGAAGGACCGTACGCGACGTTCGCCGCCCTCGAGACGGCCATCCTGGGCACGCTCGCGCGCCGCACCCGGGTCAGCACCAACGCACGCGCCTTCGTCGAAGCCGCACGGCCCAAGCTCGTGATGGCCTTTCCGGCACGCCACGATCACTGGATGCTCCAGCCCGGTGACGCGGTGGCCGCGCAGATCGGAGGAGCCCTGACGATTTCCGGGGGCCCGGCCATCGCGGGGCCCGGCAAGCAGCCGACGCCCGTGCCGCCGCTGGCATTGCTCCCGCACGCGCTGATTGGCGCCTACGGCGGTGACACGAGAGCAGCCGCGCAGGCGTTCGCGGCGCAGGTCACCGGACGAGATGGTTCCGCCGAGATGCCTGAGATCGAACCGCCGCCCGGGACCACCACGAGCCGCGACGTGCAGGTGGTGGTTCCGGTCGACTACGACAATGATGCGGTCGCCACCGCACTCCTCGTCGCGAGGGCCCTCGAGGGCCAGCTATGGGGTGTACAGCTCTCCACGTCGGAGAATCTCGTCGACGTGTCGATCATCCCCGTCATGGGCACCTTCCCGCCGACCGGCGTGAACCCCAACCTCGTGTGGAACGTCCGGAACGCCCTCGACGCCGAAGGGTTTGGCGACATCAAGATCCTGGCGTCGAGCGGCATGACGCTGGACCGGATCCAGGACTTCGAGGAGGAAGGAGTGCCCGTGGACGCGTATGGCATCGGAGCGGCCTTGCTCGCAGGCCGAACGGGATTTACCGCCGCCCTCGTGCAGCTCGATCGGCCGCTTCGGCTTCGCGTGGGCAGCGAGTTGCGTCCGAATCCCCGGCTGGAGCGCGTCAAATAGCGACGCTAGCGAAACGCGACCCGAGTCGCTGCGTCCTCATGAGGATGGCTGCCGTGCCCGCGTCGCCTGGTCCGCCAGAGCGATCCCGCGGCCACCGCTAGGTCTTGTCTCCTTTCTCCTTTCCCCTTTCTCCTTTCCGCAGTCCCCATGGCTGGACTCAAGCTCGACGGCGCAGGTACCGCCAAGATGGTGACGCTCGACGCCGCGATGAACCACTTGCAGCGGCTCCACAGCACGGTTGAGCAGCTCTCCTTGGCGGTCAAAGGCAAGCTACCCGCCGCCCCCTTCATTCCTCAGGTCCGCCGCTACGCACAACCGATGGTCGGTCTGCTCAAAGGACAGTTCGGCATGATCGCCGAGCTCGTCACCGCGTTTCTGCTGTCCTCGACACGCGGAGCAGGCAACGACCAGAACAAGGTCCGTGCTCTCCGCGAAGGCGTGGCACAGATCCGCGTTCAACTCGAGCTCGCCGTCGCCAAGACGATCGAGTTGCACACCTCCGAGTCCCACTAAGCGTCTCACCAATCGGGCCATCGCCTCGCTTCGCCGGGCGATCGGACCCCTGGCCTGTCCGGCCGCGCTGACTGGCACGCATCTATCAGCCATTTCAGATGATGCCACTTCACGGCGTGCCCATCGCGGGGTAGATTCGGCGAGCTTTTCCTACCCGGACACTCCGACGAGTCTCATGCCCTTCCCTCCTCGCCCGCGCCGGCAGTTTGCGGTCGCGCTGGCAGTTGCCTCGGTCCTGGCTGTGCCGCTCTTTCTGGCGGCTTGCGACGTCAAATCGTACCCGAACTCGACGTTCCTGCCGCATACCGAATTCGGGCAGGCGATTGACGACCTCTGGAATCTGCTGCTTCGGCTCGGGACCCTAGTCTTCATCTTCGTCGAAGCGCTGCTGGTCTACACGATCGTGAAGTACCGGCGGCGCCAGGGTGCGGCACCCCCACGGCACGTGCACGGGAACACGACGCTCGAGATCATGTGGACTGTGATCCCCGCCGTGATCCTGGTCTTCATCGCCGTGCCGACGGTCAAGACGATCTTCAAGACCGAAGCGCGCGCCTCGGCCGATGCCCTGCAGGTCGAGGTCTACGGCCACCAGTGGTGGTGGGAGTTCCGCTACCCACAGTACGGGGTGACCACGGCCAACGAGTTGTACCTGCCGATCGGGCGCAAGGTGAACTTCGCGCTGCGGACCCAGGACGTCCTGCACAGTTTCTGGATTCCACAGCTCGGCGGGAAGCGCGACCTGATCTCCAACCACACGAACTATCTCTGGTTCACGCCCGACTCGTCGATGTCTACGAGCGCGTGGAACGGCACGTGTAACGAGTATTGCGGCGCCAGCCACGCCAACATGCGGTTCCGCGTCTTCGTGGTGCCCGCCGGTGACTTCGCGAAGTGGGCGACCCACCAGGCGGGTCCCGCGGTGTTCGACGTCACCGCGGTAGCTCCGCCCGCAGTACCACCACCGGCTGCCGCGCCGGCAGCCACGCCAGGACGACGTCCCGCCGCGAAGACCGCCGCCCGGACGCCCGACGCCGAGCCGCTCGTGCGGCCAGTGTCCGATGTAAAGGGCTCGGCGAACAGCCAGCCCGCTGCGTCCCCCGACGCGGATTCTCCGACCATCGTGCAGGGCGCCACCCAGGCATCGGACGGTGACGTCTTCCCGCGCGACAGCTTGCGGCCCTACAACATCCCGACCACGCCCACACCGGACGGCCTCACGTTCACGCCAGGGCTCGTGGGCGATCCTGGCCGCGGACAGAAGGTGTACTCGATTTCCGCGTGTATCGGCTGCCACACCATCAAGGGCAATCCGAACTCGGTGGGCATCACGGGCCCGAACCTGACGCACGTCGGATCACGGTTCACGATCGCGGCAGGCCTGTACCCCAACGACACCGAGCACCTGCGGCTGTGGATCAAGAACGCACGCGAGATGAAGGCGGGCGTGCTCATGCTCACGCTGGGGCTCAATCAAATCGACCCGCAGACCGGAGCGAAAGTGACGGTTGGCGGACTGACCGACCAGCAGATCGCCGACATCGCGGCGTACCTGCAGGCGTTGAAATAGGAGCTGGTCAATGGCCACCACTGCCGCGCCCACGTTCGCCGCTCCCGCCGACTATGCGGTGGGTGAAGGCTGGCGTTCCTGGCTCGGGACCACCGACCACAAGAAGATCGGATATCTCTACTTCTTCACCGCGCTCTTTTTCCTGATGTTCGGCGGAGCCGAAGCCGAGATGATCCGGTGGCAGCTCCGGGCGCCGAACCAGCACTTCCTGAGCGCCGAGACGTACAACCAGATCTTCACGATGCACGGGACGACGATGATCTTCCTCGTCGTCATGCCGATGTCCGCGGCGTTCTTCAATCTGCTGATCCCCTTGCAGATCGGCGCCCGCGACGTCGCGTTCCCACGGCTCAACGCGTTCAGCTACTGGGTGTATCTGCTCGGCGCGATCTTCATCTCCGCCCCGATCTTCTTCAACGCGGCACCCAACGGCGGCTGGTTCGGCTATGCACCGCTCACCACGACCACGTACTCGCCTGGACTCAACATCGATTTCTGGGCGCTCGGACTCCAGATCCTCGGCATCTCGTCCCTCGCCGCCGGATTCAATTTCATCACCACGATCATCAACATGCGCGCCCCAGGGATGAACCTGATGCGCATGCCGATGTTCACGTGGATGGCGTTCGTCACGCAGTTCCTGATCATCCTGGCGTTCCCGGTGATCACGATCGCCGTCGTGTTCCTGGTGCTCGACCGGTTCTTCGGCACGAACTTCTACGAGATCTCCGCGGGCGCGGACCCCCTGCTCTGGCAGCACCTGTTCTGGGTGTTCGGTCACCCCGAGGTCTACATCCTCGTGCTGCCCGCCTTCGGCCTCGTCTCCGAAGTGCTCCCGACCTTCAGCAGGAAGCCGCTCTTCGGGTACCCGGTGATGGTCTACTCGGGCATCCTGATCGGCGTGCTCGGCTTCGGCGTGTGGGCGCACCACATGTTCGCCGTTGGACTGGGGCCCATCGCCGACACGGTGTTCGGCGTCACGACGATGCTGATCGCGATCCCGACCGGTGTGAAGATCTTCAACTGGATCTTCACGATGTGGGGCGGTTCGGTCCACTTTACGACCGCGTCGATGTTCGCGATCGGCCTGGTCGGCATGTTCACGATCGGCGGGATCTCGGGGATCATGCACTCGTCCCCGCCAGCCGATCTGCAGCAGACGGACACGTACTTCGTTGTCGCCCACTTCCATTACGTGTTGTTCGGCGGATCCCTGATGGGATTGTTCGCCGGCATCTACTACTACTTTCCGAAGCTCACGGGGCACCTGCTCGATGAACGCCTCGGGCAGTGGCACTTCTGGCTCAACCTGGTCGGCTCCAACCTGGCGTTCTTCCCGATGCACTTCTCGGGGATGCTCGGCATGCCGCGGCGTATCTACACCTACGACGCCAACCAGGGCTGGGACTCGTTCAACATGATGTCGACGGTCGGCGCCATCATCGTCGGTGTGGCGTCCCTGATCCTCGCGGTCAACATTCTGATCAGCCGGAAACGCGGCGCGCCGGCCGGCAATGACCCCTGGGGCGGCGGTACGCTCGAGTGGTCGATACCGTCGCCGCCGCCGGTCTACAACTTCGCGCACATCCCGCGCGTCACGTCGCGCTATCCCATGTGGGACCTCACTTCACCGCAGTTGACCGCCGACGTACCGCACACGCGCGCCGGCGACAAATCGGTCGAAGTGGACGTGGCCGGGGTCGAGACGGGTCATACGGGTCCCCGCCCCGGCGGTGCGCCGGCGGCCCGCGGTGCCGCCCCCGTCGCGGCGGCCGCGCGCATCCCGACCGCCGAGGAGCTGGGAATTCCGATTCCGTACACGACCCTCAAGCCGTTCTTCACCGCGCTCGGGCTCACTGTCATGCTGAGCGGGCTGCCGTTCGCACATGCCGACAAGCCGGCGATCGAATACACGGTGATGTTCGTCGGCGCCTGCACGCTCGTGGGCTCGCTCTACTGGTGGCTCACGTCCCCCCTGGAACCCGAAGTCGCGCACGCCGAGCACACTCACTAATGGCCACCACCGCGCTGTCCGCCATCCCGTCAGCCGATGTGGGTCACGGCTACACGACCACCGGGCTCCCCCACCGCAAGATCGCGATCTGGGCGTTCATCGGCTCGGAATGCATGCTGTTCGCCTCGCTCATCTCGACCTACCTGATCTACAAGGGGCGTAGCGTCAAAGGACCCTTCCCGCATGAGCCGTGGACCGATCCGTCCACCGGGCATGTCTACAAGGCGATTCTCAACATTCCGGTCACGTCGTGCTCGACGTTCGTGCTGCTGATGTCGTCGCTGGCCATGGTGCTGGCGCTCGCCGCCGTCGAGAACCGCGACAAGCCCAAGGTCACGCTGGGCGACAGGATTCTCGGCTCCTCCCGCCTGTGGCTGTTCATGACCGCGGTCCTGGGCACCACCTTCCTCGGCTTCCAGGCGTTCGAGTTCACCTCGTTCGTCCACGAAGGACTGAGCATTCGCACGAATCTGTTTGGGTCGTCCTTCTTTACGCTCACCGGTTTCCACGGCGCGCACGTCACGGCCGGCGTGATCTGGCTGCTCACCATGCTGGCGATCGATTTCAAGCGCGGCTTGGGACCCAAGGATGCACTGAACGTCGATATCATGGCCCTGTACTGGCACTTCGTCGACGTCGTCTGGATCGCGATCTTCACGCTCGTCTACCTGATCAAGTAGGCGCCTGACCATGTCCGCAGATTCTTCGCACGGAAATACCCCGCAGGCCGTCGCGACCGAGCACGAACTCGGAGCTGAGCATGAGCACCCGACGTGGTCGCTCTACTGGAAGATCGCGACGATCCTGACGCTGATCACCGTCGTCGAGGTGTGGTGCTACTACCTCCCCGGCTTCGTCGCGACGCCGTTCTTCGTGCCGACGCTGCTCGTGCTGTCCGCATGCAAGTTCGTGATTGTGGTCATGTTCTACATGCACCTCAAATACGATAATAAGCTCTTCCGGGTGCTGTTCACCGGACCGTTGATCCTCGCCATGATCGCCATCACCGCGCTGCTGTTCCTGTTCGGCAAGCTGGCGATCCGGACTGGCCTCTTGACCTGATCTCGCAGGGATCCACTGCGACATGGTAGACTTCGAGCGGGGCCGGCTGCAGGCGCAGTAGGCCCCGCGGTTTTTTACCCCAACCGTCTCCTCCCGACCCTCGCCCCCGGTGCTGCACCCGCTTTCGGACACATCGATCACCGGATTCTCGGTCCACCCCAGCACCGTGCTGGGGATCGCCGGGTTGGCCGGACTGTATGCCTGGCGCGTACGACGCGAAGGCCGCTCGCCGTCCGGCATTCAGGTGGGCGCGTTCACCGTGGCGCTCTCGAGCATGTTTCTGTCGCTGAACGGACCGCTGCACGACTTGAGCGACTACTACCTGTTCAGCGCCCACATGGTGCAGCACCTCCTGCTCACCTTCGTCGTGCCGTTACTGCTGGTCGTGGGTACACCCGGGTGGATGCTGCGTCCGGCCCTGCGCATCCCCGCGGTCGATGCTGCCGCGCGGTGGCTCACACGGCCGGTCACCTGCTTCGTGCTGTTCAACGTCACCATCGCCGCGTGGCACCTGCCGCCGCTCTACAACCTGGCGATGGCCAATCACGGCGTGCACATCGTCGAGCACCTGATGTTCATGACGACGGCGGTGTTGATGTGGTGGCCGCTGGTCAGCCCGCTCCCCGAGCTGCCGCGTCTCTCCTATCCCGGACAGATGCTGTATTGTTTCCTCATGAGCATCCCGATGTCCGTCGTGGCGATCTACGTGGCCATGGCCGATCACGTGCTCTATCCCGCATACGCGGCGGCGCCGCGCATCTGGGGGATCTCACCCCTCGATGATCAGATGATCGGCGGGTTGATCATGTGGATCCCGGGCGGCCTGTTCTTCTATGGGGTGATGACCGTGATCTTCTTCAAGTGGGCGGCTCGAGACGAGGATACCGTTGCCGCGTCGCAGGTCCCCGCGTGAGGACGAGGCGCCCAGCGCATCGCGTCGCCCGGCTCGCCACGGTTGCGGCCATGCTGGTGCTCGCCGCGTGCGAAGCGCGCCAGGCGGCCGATCGCCGCGAAGCGGGGCGCGAGTTCGCGAATAAGGCATGCGAGGTGTCGAGCGACGATACGGTGATTACGGTGGCCGTGTACGCGTTCATCGCGCAGGCCGACCCGCAGGTGGGACGGTTCGTCTATATCCCAGGGACCGACTCGTCGCTGCCGCCTGCCGGCACGCAGGCCGTCCAGGACAAAGGCCCGGCCTACATGTACTCCGCCGATCCCGCGCAGCAGGCCGTCGTCATCACCCAACTGAACTCGGTGGGAGACTATCCGACGCTGCTGGTGTCGTATCATGGGCTCGTGCGAACCGACCGGCTGCATCCGGTCGTGAAGCTCAGCGGCCAGTACGTCTCCGGCCCGCCCCGCGGAAAGGCGATTGGGATTCGTGCGATCGCGCCGCAATGCGACAGCACGGGCGCGTGGAGCGCGCCCCCGCGGTCCGGCGGCCCCGGTGCCGGATAGCCCTACCGGCGCATCGGCCGAGACGCGGCCACCAACACCACGGCCGCCCCGGCTCGTCGCGCTTGATGCCTTTCGGGGGCTGACGGTCGCCGCAATGCTGCTGGTGAACGACCCCGGGAGCTGGGGACACATGTTCCGCCCGCTGGAGCATGCCGCCTGGAACGGATGGACGCCGACTGACCTGATCTTTCCGTTTTTTCTGTTCATCGTCGGCATCACGACAGGGCTGTCCATCGATTCCCGGCGCTCGCGCGGGGCCAGTGACGCCGATCTCCTGCGACAGATCCTCCGCCGCAGCGCGCTGATCGCCGCGATTGGTTTGCTCATGAGCTGGTTTCCCTTCTTCACGTGGGATTCCATCGCCGGGGTCGCGGATCCATCGCTGCTGCAGCGAATCGCCGACCGGCCGCTTCATGTCAGGATTCCGGGGATTCTGCAACGCATCGGGGTGGTCTACGGCGCCGTCGCCCTGATCGCGCTCCGCACGTCCGTCCGAACGCAGATCGCGATCGCGTGCGGCATCCTGTTGGCCTATTGGGCGACACTCACGCTGGTCCCGGTCCCGGATACCGGTGTGCCCGGATGGACCGTGTTTGATCACCCGGCCTCCACGCTCGCGGCCTGGACCGACCGCACGCTGCTGGATTGGAGCGCACTCGGATGGGGCAACCACATCTGGGCTGAAACGAAGACCTGGGACCCCGAGGGTCTCCTCTCGACCATTCCGGCGATCGCGACGGCGATCCTCGGGCTCATCAGCGGCCGATGGCTGTCCGGCAGCCGTCCGCTGGCGGAGCGAATCGCTGGGCTCCTCGCGGCCGGCGCCATCGTGGCGATGGCCGGGTGCGTGTGGGGCTGGGCGTTCCCGATCAACAAGAACCTCTGGACCAGCTCCTTCGTGTTGCTGACGGGCGGCCTGGCCGCGATGACGCTCGGTGTCTGCATGTGGCTCATCGATGACCTCGGGATCCGGCGGTGGGCGGCACCCTTCGTGATATTCGGCGCCAACCCGCTCGTCGCCTTCGCAGGCTCCGAAGCGGCCGCTCGCCTGATCTACTCGGTCGTGACGGTTCCGAGCGGCGATGGCCGTGCACCCCTCGCGTCGGCCGTGTATCGTTCGATTTACGCACCATGGCTGGAGCCGCGGATGGCGTCACTCGCGTTCGCGATCAGTTTCGTCCTCGTGTGGCTGGGCGTCCTAACACTGCTGTACCGGCGACGAATTTTCTTGAAGGTGTAGCCCTGGAATGACGGTCCGCGTCTCAACACTCCCTCGGTGGCTTTCAGCGGGGGCAGTGCTCCTGCTGCTCTCCTCGATCCCCGTTCCCACCGCCGGTGCGCAGGCGGTCCGCCATCGGCGCCGGACGCGGCGCCCGCCAGTCGTCGTACCCGCGCTCCGGTACGCGACGCCCCGCAGCGTGACCGACCTCGATGCCGACCTGGCGTCCATGCTCAACCGCCGGGTGCGGAGTGGCCGCTGGGGCGTGATCGTTGTGTCGCTCACCCGCGGCGATACACTGTACGAGGTCAACGCCGACCAGCCGCTCCGCCCCGCGTCGACGATGAAGTTGTTTACCTCGGCCCTGGCGTTCGATCGCCTCGGCCCGGACTACGAGTTTGCGACGGACGTCCTGCGCGACGGTCCGGTCGACTCTGCCGGCCGCGTCAACGGCGACCTGATCCTGCGCGGCGACGGCGATCCATCTCTCTCCAACCGGTTCCTGCGCGGTGAGCCGGACGCCCCGATGCAAAGCTTGGCACGGGCAGTCGCCGCCGCCGGTGTGAAACACGTCCACGGGGATCTCATCGGCGACGCCACCGCCTTCGAGGCACAGCGAATCCCAACCGGCTGGCTGAGACGGTACCTCGAGTCCGGCTACGCAGCGCGCGTCTCGGCGCTCTCCCTGAACGACAACCTGATGTGGGTGGCCGTGGCGCCTGGCACCGCCGGGAAGCCCGCGTCCGTCGGTCTCGAGCCAGCGTCGAGCGCCGTTCCGATTACCAATGGCGTCCGCACCGTGGCGGGCAGCTCGGGCTCGAGCGTGTCGGTACACAGCAATCCGGATGGCTCGGTCGTGGCCCGCGGCTGGATCGGGACGCGCTGCGGCACGCGCCTTTATGAACTCGTCATCGAAGATCCGGCGACCTTCACGGCGGGGGCATTTCGCGACGCACTCGCCGCCGCTGGTGTGACGGTCGATGGAAAGATTCGGGTCGCGCCGACCCCGCAGGGTGCGATCAAGGTCGCGTCGCTCCCATCGCCGCCGCTCGCGAGGATCGTCGCCGCAATGAACCGCGAGAGCATCAACCACTACGCCGAGCTGCTCTTCCGGGACGCGGTTCGCGGCCCGGAGCGCGTGACGGTTGGTTCGGCGGATCTCGGCGCGGCGATGCTGCAGAAGTTCATGACGGACCAGGTCGGCGCCGCCGTCGACGCGGTCAATGTATCGGATGGCAGCGGTCTCTCGACGCTCGACCGGATCACGCCGCGAGCGATGGTCGATCTCCTGTCGTACGCCCATCGCTCGCTCTGGAGCGCGGCGTTCCACGCGTCTCTCCCGGTGGCCGGCGAGTCGGAGCTGCTCCGGAATCGCATGCGGCAGACGCCCCCGCAGGGCAACCTCCACGCCAAGACCGGCACCACCAACGACGTGATCTCGCTCGGCGGCTACGTCACAGCGATCGACGGGGAGATCCTGGCGTTCAGTTTCATCTACAACGGCCACGATCGCTGGAACGCGAAGTCGACGATCGACGGCATGGGCGCAACGCTCGCCTCCTTCGTCCGCGACTGATACGCCCGGCTAGGAGTACCGGCGCGGGGCCGATCCAGGTGTGCTGGCGGCCGGCTAGCGCCCGTCGTGGAAGAACGACGCGAGCACGGGCGCGGCCTCTCGCGGCACCTCCGACTGCCACGCTCGCGGGTCAGCCCAATCGCCGACCGCACGTCCCCCGTCACTGAGCGCGACAAATGCGGGCAAGGGCCCCGCGTGATAGTCCAGCCCGGTTCCTTCGAGGCGGCCAGCCCACGCGTCGACATCGACTCGCACGACATACGTCCCGCCGAATACGCGGGACAGCGTGCTGTCGGTCATGGCGTGATCGAGCCAGTGGCATGCTCGGCACCACCGCGAGGTGAGCTCTACGTACGGCACCTCGTCCGCCGCGGCTGCCAGTTCCAACGCCTTGGCCAGTTGGCTCTTCAAGGGGCCGTCCTCGACGCGCAAAGCGACCACCGAGAATGGCGCGGGCGCCTGCGGCGTGGGGGTCCATTCCGGCGGAGGCACCCAGGCGCTCGCGCACCCTAGCACGGTCGCGAGCACCATCGCGCACCCGGCCGTGATCCCGCCGAGTCGTGCAGGCGTCGGTGTCATTCGGAGGCCCTCTGAACCAGGAGACCAAGCTCGGCGACTCGATTGTAACGAGATCGTCACGGATTGTCACAGCGACGTAACACGATAAGAGCGTGTCGCCGGCTGCGCAATAGTCCCCGCGCGAGTGTGACGAAGCCGCATCCGTGCGCCGATCCTCGTTCTATTACGATTCCACCATGCGCATTTCCATGGCAGCGGATCACACGGGCGTCGACCGGAAGGCGGAGATCGCGAGCGCGTTGCGCGCTGAGGGCCATACGGTCGAGGATCTCGGCACAGACTCCACCGCGCCGGTGGACTACCCCGACTACGCCGAGGCACTCGGTCTCGCGGTGGTCGAGGGGCGAGCGGAACGCGGTGTGCTGATATGCGGGAGTGGCGTCGGCGCGTCGGTCGCCGCCAACAAGATCCCGGGCATCCGCGCGGCAGTATGCCACGATTCCTACTCTGCCCATCAAGGCGTCGAGCACGATAACATGAACATTCTGGTTTTGGGGGCCCGCGTGATCGGCTCCGAGGTGGCCAAGGAGCTGGCGAGAATCTTCGTCGCCGCTCGCTACACCGGCGAAGCGCGCCACGTCCGGCGCCTGGCGAAAGTCCACGCGATGGAGGAGCGCTACGGGATGCACCTGCCCGCGGGCATCCCCGGCCGGCCGTCGTGACGGCGATGCACGTGGACCTGGGCGCGTACGTGGGATCCGTACGCGACACGTTGGACCGTCTCGACAGTGAGAAAGTCGTCGCCCGCATCGCGCGGGGTGACTACACGCTCTGGAAGCCGCAGCCAACCGAGATCACGAACCGCCTGGGCTGGTTGACCATCGCGGATCGGATGACGGCGGCGCTGCCGGAGATCACGGACCTCGTCAACAGCGTCCGCGCCGACGGGTACACCGACGCGCTCGTCCTCGGCATGGGAGGATCGAGTCTCGCGCCCGAGGTGTTTCGCCAGACGTTCGGCGTCGCGCCCGGCTATCTCGACTTGGCGGTGCTGGACAGCACCGACCCCGACGCGGTCGCGGGACATACACGCCGACTCGATCCGGCCCGGACCCTTTTCGTGGTCTCGACCAAGAGCGGCGGAACCGTCGAGACGTTCTCGTTCTTTCGGTATTTCTACCGCTGGGTCGTACGTGCGCTGGGCACCGCCGCGGCAGGGCGCCATTTCATCGCGATCACCGACCCGGGCAGCGCCCTCGTCGACACCGCGAACCGGTACGGCTTCAGGCACACGTTCCTCAACGACCCGAATATCGGCGGCCGGTACTCGGCGCTGTCGCATTTCGGACTCGTCCCGGCCGCACTCGTCGGCGCCGATGTCCCGCGGCTGCTCCAGCGCGCGACAGCAATGGAGCGGGCGCTCGAGCCCGCGGCGCAGCTCGGCGCCACGATCGGCGAGCTCGCGACGCGAGGCCGCGACAAGCTGACCTTCGTCCTCTCCGCGCCGGTGGCCGGTTTTTCCTCCTGGGTCGAGCAACTGATCGCCGAAAGCACGGGCAAGGAAGGCAAAGGCATCCTGCCGGTCGCTGGCGAGCCGCTCGGATCTCCAGCCGTCTACGGGCCGGACCGCGTCTTTGCCTACCTCCGCGTCGCCAACGACACGGCACATGACGCCGCTCTCGATACACTCCGCGATGCGGGGCATCCCGTAATCCGGATCGATCTGTCTGATCCGTACGATATCGGCGGCGAGTTCGTGCGATGGGAGATGGCGACAGCGGTCATTGGGTGGCGTCTGGGCATCAATCCCTTCGACCAGCCCAACGTCGAATCGGCGAAGGTGCTCGCGCGCAACATGGTCAAGTCCTACGAGACGTCCGGCGCGCTGCCACCCATTGCGGCCACCGGCCATGGCGACGGGATGACGGTGTACGCCGCGGGCAAGACGGCTGGCACCGGCGGCTCTGGTGCCGCCAACCCTGCGGATGTCGTACGCGAGTTTCTCCGCGGCGTCCGGCCTGGGGACTACATCGCCTTACAAGCCTACGTGACACCGAGCGCTGAGACGACCGCGGCGCTACAGCGCTGGCGGGTGGCGTTGCGTGATCGGTTGCACGTGGCCACCACGGTGGGCTACGGACCGCGGTTCCTCCATTCGACCGGGCAGTTACACAAGGGCGATGCCGGTCACGGGGTGTTCATACAGGTCGTCACCGCCCCTCCGGCAACCGACGTTCCGATCCCCGACACAGCCGACGCCGACACCTCGCACATGACCTTCGGCGTGCTCAAGATCGCGGCGGCCTTGGGCGACCGGCAGGCGCTGCTGGACGCCGGGCGTCGTGTGCTGCGGGTGGACCCGGATCACGCATCGGAAGGCATCGCCCGGCTGACCGGCCTGCTCCCCTGAGGCCGACGTGATCACCGCCGTGATCTTCGATCTCGACGGCACACTCGTCCAAACGGAGTCGCTCAAGGCGCAGTCATATGCGCAAGCCGCGGCCGAACTGCACCCGGGTGTCGCGGCACAGGACGTCGTGGCGGCGTACGACCGCTGCATCGGCCGCCCCCGCAACGAAGTCGCGCAGACGCTGCTCGACCAGTTCGCGCTCGCTGATGCGGCGGCGGCCCGCGCTCCGTCGCTCGGCGTCACGACGCCGCTGGATGCGTTTCTCGCGATCCGGATGCGAGACTACGAGGCGATGCTCGCCGACACGGCGCTCCTGAAGCGCCAGGAGTACCCGTACGCCACCGCGCTTCTCAGGCGGGTTCGTGCGGACGGGTATGCCACGGCCCTGACCACCGTCTCGCACGCCGCCCAGGCGTACATCGTGCTCGACGCGCTCGGACTGCGAAATGCATTCGATGTCATCGTGACCGTCGACGATGTGGCACACGCCAAGCCCGATCCCGACTTATACCTGCTCGCGGCGAGCCGCCTCGGCCGTCCCCCAGCGAGCTGTCTCGCCATCGAGGACTCGTTGCCGGGCGTGCAGGCGGCAGTCGGCGCCGGGATGCAGTGCGTGGCGATCGCCAACGAGCTGACACGTGATGCGCTACACGCTGCATCGCCGTTGCCTGGAGAACAGATTGTGGATGACAGCAGTCGCCTCGACGCGGTCGTCACGGCAGTGCTCACTACACACAAGGAAGCGAAGGCATGCAACTAGGGATGGTGGGTCTCGGCAAGATGGGCGCCAACATGACCACGCGCCTGATCCGCGGCGGCCACGAGGTCGTGGTGTTCGACCGCGATACGAAGGCGGTGGCGACCGCCGCCGCGGCACACGCGGCTGGCGCGGCGTCGCTCGAGCAGCTCGTCGCGCAACTTCGCGTCCCGCGCGCGGTCTGGGTCATGGTTCCCTCGGGTGATCCCACCGAATCGACCATCCAGACCCTCGGCGCACTCCTGAGCCGCGGTGATACTGTGATCGACGGCGGCAACAGCAACTACAAGGACGGCATGCGCCGAGCGGCAGCGCTCGCGACACGCGGCGTCCAGTTCGTCGATGCCGGCACCAGCGGCGGTGTGTGGGGGCTCGCCGAAGGCTACAGTCTGATGGTGGGCGGCGACACAGCGACCGTCGAGCGGCTTCGGCCCATCTTCGAGACCTTGGCGCCTACGCCGAACACCGGCTGGGCCCACATGGGACCCGCCGGCTCCGGACACTTCGTCAAGATGATCCACAATGGCATCGAGTACGGACTCATGCAGGCGTACGCAGAAGGCTTCTCTATCCTGCGCCACAAGAGTGAGTTCTCGCTCGATCTGCCCAAGATCGCGGAAGTCTGGCGACACGGGAGCGTGGTCCGGTCCTGGCTGCTCGACCTCACGGCCAACGCGCTCCGCGACAATCCGTCGCTCGACGGCATTGCACCGTACGTCGTCGATTCCGGCGAAGGGCGCTGGACCGTAGCGGAGGCGATCGACCTCGATGTACCGGCGCCGATCATCACCCAGTCGCTGATCGAGCGCCTGCGCTCGCGCGATTCCGATTCGTACACCGACAAGCTGCTGGCTGCCCTTCGCAATCAGTTCGGCGGTCACGCGATCAAGACCGAGCCGGTACCCGCCGCTGGGGGGCGCCCCACGTGACACCCATCGAACTGACGCCAGGCACTCCCACGCAGGGCAACCCGCCGGACGGGGCGGCGCCCCAGACGACCGAGCCCAGCATCTTCGTGATCTTCGGAGCGACCGGCGATCTCGCGAAGCGCAAAATTCTACCCGCGCTCTACGAGTTGCACCGGCACGGCCTCACGGACCGGGGATGCATTATCCTCGGCGTGTCCCGCGATGCCGCCATGGATGACACGGCGTTTCGCGCGGTCGTGCGCGATTCCATCCCAAAAGAGGGCGGCGCGCAGCCGGGGGATGTCTCGTCGTGGGTCGATGCCAATGTCTTCTACCAGCCCGTCGGCAACGGGGAGCCCGGCGACTTCGCGGCGCTGAAGACGCGCATCGAAGGACTCGAGCACGATCACAGCATCCCCGGCAAACGGTCGTTCTATCTCTCGCTACCCCCGGAGGCGTTTCCCTCCACGATCGCGGGGCTTGGCGCGGCGGGGCTGAATCACAGCGCGGGGTGGACCCGGCTCGTCGTTGAGAAACCGTTCGGCCGCGATCTTCCCTCCGCCGAAGCATTGAACCGGCTGGTCCATCAATACTTCGATGAGTCACAGGTGTACCGGATCGACCACTATCTCGGCAAAGAGACGGTCCAGAACCTCCTCGTGTTCCGCTTCGCGAACGCCATGTTCGAATCGCTCTGGAACCGCGACCATATCGAGAGCGTGGAGATCACGGTGGGCGAGGAGCTGGGTGTCGAGCAGCGGGCCGGGTATTACGAGCATGCGGGCGCACTCCGCGACATGGTGCAGAGTCATCTGACCCAGCTGCTGGCGCTGGTGGCCATGGAAGTCCCGACCGCGTTCGAAGCGGGGGCGATTCGCGAAGAAAAGATCAAGGCACTCCGGTCGATCGCGCCGATGCGCGCCGAATCGGCCATCTTCGGGCAGTACACCGCGGGCCGCATCGACGGGAAGGCGGTGGCCGGGTACCGCCAGGAGCCGGGCGTCTCCCCGTCGTCCACCACCGAGACGTTCGTGGCGCTCCGGATCTGCCTCGACAACTGGCGGTGGCAGGGAGTGCCGTTCTATCTGCGGACCGGCAAGCGCATGGCGCGCCGGCTGACGGAGATCCGTGTGCGGTTCCGGCAGGCGCCCGTCTGGATGTTCCGCTCGGTGTCCGATGCGTCACCGCAGGCCAATACGCTGGTGATCACGCTGCAGCCCAACGAAGGCTTTCTGCTGTTCTTCGAGGTGAAGGCACCAGGCGAGCCGTTCCGCTTGCAGCGGCTCAACCTGCACTTCGACTACGACGAGGCGTTCAAGACGCTGCCCGAAGCCTACCAGACGCTGTTGCTCGACCTGCTCCGCGGCGATCAGACGCTCTTCGTGCACGCCGAGGAAGTCGAGGCGTCGTGGCGCCTCTACGCGCCGCTCCTCGAGCGCACGACTCCGCCGCACCCATACCCGGCCGGGTCGTGGGGGCCGGCCGAAACCAAAACCATCGTGCCGGACCGCGACCCCCGGGAGCCGACGGACGCGCAGCGGGCGGAATCGGAGAAAGCCGCCTGAACACCGTGCGCGAGGAGTCCGTTTTTCCGGATGCGGACGCGCTGAGTCATGCCGCGGCCGCGATGATCGGTGAGGCCGCGGCCATCGCGATGACCGCGCGCGGGCGATTCACGATTGCGTTGTCAGGGGGCGAGACGCCTCAGAATCTGTATCGCGTCCTCGCGACCGAATACGCGACGCAGGTCCCATGGGACGCGACGCACGTGTTCTTCGGCGACGAGCGATGCGTTCCACCGGACCATCCCGACAGCAACTACGGGATGGCCCGCGAGGCGCTGCTCGCCCGGATACCGGGACTCGAATCGCGCACCCGGCGCATCGAAGGCGAGCGCCCCGCAGGCGATGGCGCCTCCCGATACGCGGAGATGCTGCACCGTGAGTTTCCCCACACGGCCGGGACGCCGCCCACGACGTTCGACATCCTGCTCCTCGGGGTGGGTACCGACGGACACACAGCGTCGCTCTTCCCGGGAAGCCCCGCGCTGAGCGAACGATCGCGATGGGCACTCGCGACGCAGGCACCTGCTGGCGCGGCGGTCACGAACCGCGTCACACTGACGTTCCCCGCGCTCGACGCCGCTCGTACGACACTCATCCTGTGCGCGGGCGCCGGGAAGCGCGCGATCGTGGCGCAGATCCGCGCCGCGCTCGCCCACGCGGGCGAGCGCTATCCGGTGGCGCGCGTGACGGCGCGCGGGACTGTGCATTGGCTGCTGGACGAAGCCGCCGATGGCGGTCCCCCCGGTTCGTCGTAAGGCCGGGCAGCCCCGCTCAGCGTCCTCGGCGTTTGCGCGGGCCGTGTCCGCCGCGCCCGCGAGCGTTGCCCGGGCCGCGGGATCCGCGCGGCGATCCCCGCGGCGGGGGTTTGTCGCGGCGCTTCGCGCCTCGGCCCCGTGACTTGCGAGAGCCGTCGCGGCGATCCGCGTATTCGCGCTTGAGGCGCGCTGCCTCCTCGGGTGGCGGCGCGATCTCGACTGGCTCTCGCTCGGTATCCAGCTCGAAGCCGTAGTACACCAGGCGCCGTTCCATCGCGAACGGGATGCCGCGCCGCTTGGGATCGAAAACCAGCGTGGGTGCCCCTCTAGTCGCGTACTTCCGGATCAGGTCCATCGGGATCTGCGTGCCTTCGATCGCGGCACGCGGTACGCCCCACCGGTCCGCGAAGTAGCGGATCGTGCCGGCGATCGCGCCCCAGCTCCCACACACGCTCGACCGTGACACGCGGGCGGGCTCGCCGTCGGCCGTCTCTTCGTCGATCACCAGGCCGAGTGGCATGTATTCGGCGATCAGTTCTGCAAATGCGCGGCGCGTCTCGTCGGTCGCCTGCGGCATCGTCGTCGGGAGCGGCGATCCGACACTCCGATAGACGCTGGCCAGCGCCAGCGCGGCGTCCTCGAGCGCTTTGACCAGTACCCCGCGGCGATCGGCCCATTCCTCGATCCGCTCGTCAAAGACGTGGCGCGGCAGCCCATACACTTCGCCCACTCCCCCACAGGCGGTGTAGGCTGCCGCGTAGACGTTGTACGCCGTGAGGTGGTCGCTGCCGGCCACCACCAATCCCGTCAGATCGCGATCCTCGCGCGTCATGCGGTGCAGCGACTCGATCGCGCTCATGACTGCGATGTACGGTAGGATCGTCTCGGACGCGTTCACGACCAGCTCGGCCCAGGGACGGTCGACGGGCAGGGCTTCGACCGCGCGCCCGTACGCCGACAATCGTCCGCTCGCCGGATCGATGATGCCACGGCGCTCCAGCATCGCGATGGCATGGTCGTACGCGACCCGATCGAGTGGCACGGGCAGATCAAGGTCGTGCGCGCGCACGCCGAGATCGGCGCATGTCATGGCGACCCGCTCGGAGTCGCCCGCCAGTTGAAACTCCGGCTCGACCGGTCGCAGGGTGGCGAAATCGATGTCGCGGTCCGACAGGATGTACACGCGGCCGCCGGCGACTCGTCCGTGCACGCGTCCCGCCATTTGCAGGATCTCGTTGGCGCCCAGGTGGACCCGGGTGAGGACGTTGCGCCCGTGCTCGATGACGTTGGTGAACCGCGTGTCGTCGATCACCACCGTGTCGAGCCCGCGCACGTTCAGCGCGCTCTGGCCCGCCGCGGTCATCGCGAGGACGAACGGCTTGGGTGCTCCACCCTCGAGGAACGGCCGGATGATGCGAATCGGCTCCCCGCCGTGATAGAACGCCGCCGTGATCCGGGGATAGCGCGCCGCGATGGTGCCGGCGGCATCCTCGACCGCTGCCCGCGTCGGCAGAAACACGCCGACACCGTGCTGGCCGCGCACGACATCCCGCAGGAAGGCATCATCGAGGAACGCCATCGGCTCCCGGCGCACGACTTTGACGCGAGCGGCCAGCGCCGAATCGAACGCCGTACTCTCGATCACCGCCGCGGCCAAGAGGTACCGCGCGTAGAACCGCGGGTCCACTGTCGCCGACAGCCAGATGAACCGGCAGCCCACGCGCTTGCCGAGGGCGAGGCAGAGTTCCAGTTCGGCCGACGTCTGGTGGATCTCATCGACGACCAGCGTGTCGGTCGCCAGAATGTCGCCGTCCTGAAACCACCGGCGCGCGATGCCCGTGGTCACGATGATCACGTTCCAGGTCGGAGTCTCCGGCGTGGCCTCTCGCTCCCGGTTGACCACCCCGACCCGGAGCGGATTGCCACCGAGAATCACCTCGGCGATCGGACGGATCGCCAGTGTTTTCCCGGTACCGGTGCCGGCCACGATGCCGAATCCCGTCTTGCCTGCCGCGAGCTCACGCACCTGCGCGCCGTGGGTGCGCTCGAGAAACGTGTCGAGGTGCAATCCCATCGCGATCTCGATTGTCTCGCACGCGGCCCGGGTCGGCGCGATGACGATGACGCGGCCTGTCGCAGGCCGCGCCGTCACGAACGCATTGTGGTCCGGTAGATAGCGGTCAGTGACCGCGCGATACATCACGCCCGCGGCTCAGCGCCGCGGACGAGCCGTGACTTTCGGCGGAGACGACGCGTGCGGGCGGGGTGGAGCATGCGTGACCGGCGTCCCGCTGGCGGCCGGTGCCGGCTTCGTCACGTTTGTTGCGCCCGGCGGACCGGATTCGCCGGTGGCCGGCTGGTGCACGGGCGCGACGGAGCCCGTCGTGTGCCCGTCTGCCGGGATTTGGCCGTGATCCGGCGCGGCGATGTCGTGGCCGCCGGCCGAGAGGCCCGGACTGTTCTCGGCCGGACCCTCCTGCACCGCCGGCCGGGGTTTCCCGAACACGACGCGCGAGTTCGGGGACCGGACGCGAACGGCCTTGGCACACTCGGTGGGCGCCGGCTGGCGCTCCGGCGGCACGCCACCCACCCAGACGCGACACATGCCGGCCGGTGGGGCATACCGTGTGGGCACCGATGCCTCGAGCTGAGCGTCTCGCTCCCGAACCGACTCGGGCGGTCCGTACCGGTGTTCGCTGGACCCCGCGGAGGCCGGAGCGCCGCCAGAGTCGCGCGGCACGCGCACCGCCTGGGCAGTCTGGGCGTACACCGTCGAGGGTGGCGACAGCCACGCGACCTGCAGCAATACCACGATGGCCCCTCGCCACAGGCGGCGGGGCACGTCAATCATGGTCCCTGCACTGCACAACCGCACCGAAGTCCGTACCCCGTTCCTCTTGTCCCGGTCCACTCCGGACAGCGCCCGTCTCCTGGCGGCCTGCGTTGGGCCCGCAACGGTACCTTCCGGACACCCCTGCCGCTACCCTCTCGGCCGCCAGGATTCGTTAGAGGGACCCGGCACTGCCGCGACGGGACAGCCGTCAGTCGCCGAACGAGATTCCGGTGGCTCTCGCGGTCATGACGACGTCGCTGTCGGGATCGACGCGCTTTGGATGGCGCAGGACTTCCCGGATCGGGATCGTCACGATGCGCGGGGACTGGAGAGCCACCATGTGGCCCCATCGCCCATCCGCGACCGCGCGCACGGCGGCCCCTCCGAAGCGCGTGGCCAGAAGCCGGTCGTACCCGGTCGGCATCCCCCCGCGCTGGAGATGGCCGAGGACGAGAGAGCGGGTCTCCTTGCCGGTTCGCTCCTGGATCTCCCGCGCGATCGAGCTGGCGACGCCACCGAGCCGCGGCATCTCGCCGGGGAGCGATGCCCCAATGCGCGATGTGACACCGCCCGCCGGGAAGGCTCCCTCGGCGGTCACGATGATGGAGAAAAACCGGCCGGCGCGATCCCGCGCGCGCACCTTGTCGCACACGCGGTCGATGTCGAACGGAATCTCGGGGATCAGGATCACGTCCGCGCTCCCTGCCAGCCCGCAGTGCAGCGCGATGAACCCGGCGCTCCGCCCCATCACCTCCATCACGATCACCCGGTCGTGGCTCTCGGCCGTCGTATGCAGCTTGTCGATCGCCTCAATGGCCGTGCTCACCGCGGTGTCGAACCCGAAAGTCGAGATCGTCCCATCGACATCGTTGTCGATGGTCTTCGGGACGCCGACGATCTGCATGCCCTTGTCGCAGAGTTGCTGCGCGATGGCCAGCGATCCGTCGCCGCCGATCGAGATGATCGCATCGATGCCGCGCGCACGGGCGTTGGCGATCAGCTCGTCCGAGCGATCGACCTCTTCGACTGTGCCGTCCGGCCGTGCCCGGTGGTAGTGAAATGGATTGCCGCGATTCGTGGCGCGCAGAATGGTGCCACCGAGGTGCCCGATGCCGCGCACCGAATCGCGAGTGAGCGGTACCACCTCGTCATCACCCAGCAGGCCGGCGTAACCCTTTCGGATCCCGCACACGTCCCAGCCGCGATCGAGCGACGCCAGGACCGCCGCACGAATCACCGCATTGAGCCCGGGAGCGTCGCCCCCTCCCGTGGAAAGTGCGATACGCATGCGAAGAAGATAGTCGCAGGCGACCGGCGTTTGGCCGCCGCCGCGGCCGCGATATGGCTACGGGCTGACCGCCGCCTTCAGCAACCTCAACACCTCTCCGGGCTCGGCGTGCCGCATGAGCTTCGATTTCTCGAACACCGGTGTGCCGTCACGCAGGACTTCGAACCGGCCGCCCTTCGATGGAGTGAGCGTCACCGTGGCGTCCGGATACGCGCCGCGAATCTCGGCCATCAAACTGACAGCCCGAGGTTTGTAGTTTCAGACGACGCAGTACTCGATCGTGACGGTCATCGAAGTCCCCGGCGGTGGACCCGCCCTCATCGTCCCGCTCCAGCCGCGGGCCTAGTCTGCGGCGACGGTCCCGAAGTCGTACCCTGGCACCGAGATCCGCGGGATCGGCTGGCCAAGCATCCGCTCGATCGTACGCACCATCGCGATCTCGTCGGCGGACATGAACGTGAAGGCGTCGCCGGTCTGCGCGGCGCGACCCGTGCGGCCGATCCGGTGCACGTAGTCCTCGGGCTGCTGCGGCACATCGTAGTTGATCACGTGCGAGATGCCGGACACGTCGAGTCCCCGCTGTGCGATATCGGTCGCCACGAGAATGCGGGCTGCCCCAGTCTTGAACGATTCGAGCGCACGGGTGCGCTGGGACTGCGACTTGTCGGCGTGCAGGGCGATGGCGGCGATGCCAGCCCGATCGAGATGCCGCACCACGCGGTCCGCGCCGTGCTTGGTCCGCGTGAAGATGAGGACCGAATCCATCTGGTCGTTGCGAAGCAACTCGATCAGCAATGCGCTCTTCCGCTCGCGAGGGACCGGATAGACCGCGTGCGTCACCGTGCTCGCCGCCTCGGATCGCCGCCCAACCTGCACGACGATAGGCTTGCGCAGGTACTTGCGGGACAGCGCCTCGACTTCAACCGGCATCGTGGCACTGAAGAGCAGCGTCTGGCGGTAGCGCGGCAACTGCTGCACGATCCGGTTGATCTGGGGCGCGAATCCCATGTCGAGCATGCGGTCGGCTTCGTCGAGCACCAGGAACTCGAGCGCTTCGAAGCTGACGTTCTGCCGTTCCAGGTGGTCGAGCAGCCGTCCGGGCGTCGCCACGACGACATCCACGCCGGCCCGCAGCGCCCGTTCCTGCGCCTCGAGCGGAACGCCGCCGTACACGGGGATCACGGACACGGCCGCGTGCTTGGCGTATTTCGTGAAACTGGCCTCGACCTGCGCGGCCAACTCCCGAGTCGGCGTCAGAACCAGCACTCGCGTTCGCCGCGGACCACCGAGGAGGCGATGTACGATCGGGAGCGTAAATGCGGCGGTCTTGCCGGTGCCGGTCTGTGCCAGCCCGATGATGTCGCGGCCTTCGAGCACCCGGGGAATGGCGTCCCGCTGAATGGGAGTGGGCTCGGTATATCCTGCATCCTGCACTGCGGCCAGGAGCTCAGGCGCGAGGCCCAGCTCGCCGAACGTGATTACTCTGTCTTCTGTTTCGGGATCCATTACGCTGTGGAAATTGGCAGCCTTCAAAGGTGAGCCAATGTCCGCACGCGACAGGAATCGGCCCTAGGGGCGGCGGGTCGCCGAGTGCGGCGCCCGGGCGTTCACCCGTACACGAATGGTAACCCCTTGTCCCGCTTTGCGCTACGCGGAAGCGCTTTGCGCAGCGAACGTCAGACCAGGTCGATCTGCCGTCCGGCGGCACGAGCGATGATGCCGATGCGCAGAGTTACGTCCGCCCAGCGCTCGTCCCCCGCAGTGCTGTGCTCGAGCGGGAACATTGGCCACACAAATGGGCTCGCTGAGCGCGGCATCGCCATGCCTTTGTGCGGGTGCCAGACGCCGGTGCGATCGCAATCATCCGCAAAGCGGTCCAGCATCTTGGTCCAGTTCTCGTTGCGGCGCAAAAAGCCGAGGCGCGCCATGATCTCGAGCCACAGCAACGCCGCCGGGACGTCCGCCTCGACCGCGTTCCGGTGCGGCAGCATGTCGCCGAGGACGAAATGGGGCTGGACCGTGATCGTCCCGCCCACGAGCTGTGCGGACTCCTGCCGCGGCAGCGGCTGCGTCAGGAACGTGTAGAGCCGCTCGATGTGCTCGTGGTACTCGCTCCGGAAGAACGGCATGTGGGCGAGCATCATGAGCGCGTTCATCGTCGGCGGCGCGGCTTCAGGCGCCAGTACCTGCCGGTTCCCCACTCGCATCCACGGCTTCTGCGCCAGCGGAGACTTGAGGTATGCGTTGATGCGGTCGAGAATCCGTCGTGCAGCGCCACGCAGACGCGGGTCGCCCTCGTACCCGGCCTGTGCGAGCGCGCTGGCCGCCGCTTCCCGAAGAATCGCCCGGCCGCGGCGCGTCGCGTCCTCGTCGGGCTTCCCCTTCCCGGGGGCGAACTCGAAGAGGTACGCCGGATCATCGTCTTCGGCCAACAGGCGGAACAACAGCCGGCGCACCCGCGCCAACGGCGGTGATTCCCGGTCCCACCCGTATTCAAGAAGTCGCCGCACCGCTGGGATGGTACCGACCCCTTCGAAATGCTCCGCGCGGGCCGACGGGATCCCCAGCATGGTCTTGCCCCATCGCCCGTCCGGCTGCTGCGTCATGGCCAGCTGCACGGCCGGGGCGTACGCATACGCCAACTCGCTGGCACGCGGCGAGTTGATCTTAGCAACCTCGGCAATTGCCCGGTATTGCAGCGGCGGCGCCGCGTGTGTCAGCAGCCACTCCAGCGCAAATCGCACCGGCATTGCCGGGGGAGGGGGTGGGGGGGGCGGGGGCGCGCTCGGCGGCGGGAGGACGGGAGCCGCAACCGGCGGGCTGGTAGGTCCCGGTGCGGGCGCACTGGGCGTCGGGACTCCCATCGGGAGTCCCGGTGGAATTGGAGGAGGAGCGGTCACGCGTAACGTTAGCATATTTTTCAGCCGCCCGGCAGGGCTTTGAGACACGCTGCACGCAGCCGGCACCACGCCGCCGCCCGCACGTAGATCGCTCGGATGTGATGGTTGCTGTTCTCAGTCCGGCCATTGGCCGTGCATGCCGTCAGCCAGGAGTCGCCCGTGCGTGGTGAGTTCGTGGATCTCGGGGACACCCGCCTCTATTACTACGCCGCGGGCACAAGGGGCGCCGGAGAGCCCGTCCTGCTGGTCCATGGATTCCCCGCATCCTCGTTTCTGTGGTCGGCCGTCGTCCCGCGGCTGCCGGCCGGCCATCGGGTGATCGTCCCGGACTTGCTGGGGTTCGGCCGCAGCGAGCTGCCGCGACGCGGGCATGCCGGCGCCGACCTCACGGTCGCCGGCCACGCGCATCGCCTCACGCAGCTGCTCGATGCGCTCAACGTCGGACAGGCCTGCATCGCAGGTCACGGCTTCGGCGCTGCGGTCGCACTCGCGATGGCCATCGGGCAACCGAAGCGGGTTACGCGGCTCTGTCTCGTGAACGCGGTGACCGCGGCGACCTGGCCCGCTCACGAAGTCCAACTGGCACGCGCGGTCATCGCATGGGCGCCTCTCCTTCCGCCTGGACCGCTGATGCGGATTGCGCGCCACGCTCTCCGGCGTGGATTCGCGGATCCCGCCCAACTCGCGCATTCCGCTGACCACTACCTGCGGGCCTTTCGATCGCCGGGGGGCCGATCGCTCCTGCTCGCCCACCTCCGCGCGCTCACGCGGACACCACCGCCATTTTCGGCCGGTGTTCTGCCTCCGGTGCCGACAAGCATTATCTGGGGGGACCGCGACCGGCTGCTCACCGTCGCCTCCGGCAACGCTCTCCGTATGCTCATCCCGCACGCGACGCTCGACGTCGTGACGGGCGGCCATTACACGCCCGAGGAATCTCCGGCGCAGGTGGCGACGATCATCAGCCACCTGCTGTCCGCGGCGCTCGTCAGGACGTGAGCGACTCCAGCCGGGACTCCAGCTCCGACGCCATGCTGGGATGACCAAAGCGACGCGCCGCCGCAATGCCCGATTGCAACGCCTGCTGCGCGTCGGTAAGACGCCCGAGCTCCACGAGCGCCTCGGCGTAGCGGCCCCACCCGTTGCCCTCGTCGTCGTACGAGCCCAGATACACGGCGTAGTGATCGGCCGCTTCCTGGTAGGACCCCTCCTTCATCGCTTCGTTGGCGAGACCGTACTGCGCGAGCGCATTGGCGGGGTTCTTGGCCACCATCTGGCGAAACGCATCAAGTCGTGAAGGACTCATGGCGAGTGTTGGCTCGGGGAACGCGGGGCCAGCTCGCCGGCCCCGTAGCGGCTTCCTGGATTCCACAGCAGCCAGCTCATGATTCCATTGTCATAGCCGGCTTGAATCTGCGCTCGCACCTGCGCAGCGCCGTAGTGCGGCGGCCCGAGCGTGAAGTCCTGATACCACGGACGAATCGTGGCGGCTCCGGCGAGCGTGGCACTGCGGCGCTTCGCATCCTTGAGCGTGTGGTCGATGACGGCGTACGGATGCGCGTTGGGATCGGCGAGATCGTACGTCCCCTTCGCGTAATGCGAGGGATAGCTCATCGGCAACACGACGTCGACCTGATCGGCGAACATCTCCCACCGCTGGCCGATCCCCATGTCGGTGGTGTCCGACGCCGTGAGGCCGAATACATCCGCGGTCACCGGAACGTGGAGGGGAGCCAGCGCCGCACGGGTGAACGCAAGCTGGTCGTGAATCACCTCGGCGCGCTTCCGTCCGTTGGCGAGCGGGAACGTCGCCTCAGTCACCAGCCGCTTATCATCCGGGAAGCGCACGTAGTCGAACTGCACTTCGCTGAATCCGAGCGACACCGCCTCCCGGGCAAGATCGGCCGCGTATTGCCACACGCCACGCTGATTGGCGTCGAGCCAGGGCCTCCCCTGCCGGTCATGCCACGGCTTGCTCGGATCGGCGCGCAGCCGGATCGCCCAATCGGGCCGGCGAGTGGCGAGCAATGGATCCTTGGCCACGACGATTCGCGCGATCGGATAGATCCCGTGCACACGCAGCGTGTCGAGCAGTGCCCGCACGCGGGCGCCGGTGAGCGGTCCCACGGTGTCCGCGCCGATCTCGTGCGCGAGCGGCACGCGAGAACGGTACAGCACGAGGCCGCGGTCGTCCTTCACGTCAATCACCAGCGCGTTGACCTCCGTGGTCTTCACCAGCCGGATCAGCTGCCAGACCTTCGTGCCGGTCGCGGCCCACCGGTTCACGTACAAGCCCCGAACCACCGCCGGGGTTTTCACCAGCGGAGCGGGAGGATGATCGACGGAATCAGGCGCCAGTGGGACGTCCGCGACGCGGTGCGGCGCGGGCTTCGCCGCGGGGCCGCCGGCCTGCGCGAGAGCCGTGTTCGCGCCGCCCCCCAATACACTGCCACTCCACGCCACCACGATCGCTGGCAGCAACCGGAAGCCACGCCGCGAGATCATTCGCCGCGCAGCCGGAGTGCGCCCCAGAGGAGCGGCAACGTCGACAGGCTCACGCCACGATATGCGGGATCGAAGCCGAACAGCACCACCCGCCCGCGCCCCTGCGGGACGTCAGTAATGGCGGGCCGCCCGTCAAACGCGCGCGCCACCTCCGGAGAACCCGTCACGACGTCGCTCGCATCATAGCGAGCCACGACTCGCGCGTGCGTCGTGTCGGGGGCGAATACCGTGGCCGGGCCGCCCCCGACCCAGCCCACCGCATGCGCGACCATGTCGGCGGCCACAGGGCTTCCCCGATCGATCCCGACGCGGACGAGCGCACTGTCGGCGCCGCCCGTGGCCGCGATGTCGTCGAAACGTCCCGGCAGCCGCAACGTGCGGATCGCCCACCGCGCTCCACTCCCCACCGCCACGATCGTCCCTCCCGCATCGAGAAAGGCGCGAAGCCCCGGCCCATCCAGCGCTGCGAATGCCGCGGCCCCGCCGTCCGGCAGCAGCACGACATCGTAGCGCTCTCGCAACGCGTCGCCCGCCCGGAGCGCACCCGCGGCAACCGGAGCGTAGCGGACACCGTACCGATCGAGCGTCGCGCGCATCCACGCCACCGGACGCCCGACGGCGGCCGGAACGTATACGCCGACGACCCGGCGCGCAGAATCTCCGAGGCCGGCCGGCGTGATATATCGCGGAGCCCGCGGCGCCACCGGCGGCGTCACGGGAATCGGAAAGGAATCCCGGACCACGGCGACGCCCACACCGAGCAACGCGGGGAGCGCGGGTGCCGCGGTATCGGCGCCAGCCTCCGGCGTGTCGCCGCCGGGCCCGGTCGCCGTATCAAGACGCGATGCAAGCACCGCCGCTGCGGCGTCCGCATGCGGCTGTGACCCCAGCACGATGTACGCGCCGGCGGAGTAGCGCACGCGACCCGATGCGAACGGCGCCAGCGCCCGGCGGACCTCCACGCCACGATCCTGCAGCACCCCAAGCAGCGTCAGAAGCGCAGTCTGATCGGGCTGTTGTTGCGGGATGATGTACGCGATCACGCCCTCCGGGCCGGTCCCCTCGCGCCGCGCGGCATGCGGCATCCGGATTCCGCCCGCGCCGGCAGCGACCACAAGTGGCACGAGCGCGGCGCCGGCCACACGTCGTATCGCCAGAGAGTTCACGCGCAGCATTTCAGAAAACCGCGACCGCGCCGCCTAGACGGCCTTCAGCTCCTCGGCCGCGCTCAATACGTGCGCGATCTCCCGCGACAGCGCACGCGCCTCCTGTGTCGCGGTGGCCACATCGTCGATCGCCGATTGCACTCCCGCCGACCGCAGCCGCAACAGATCGAACCGGATGTTCTGGAGGATGATGCCGGCGCTCTCGAGCTGCGAGAACAGCGCGGCCCGCCGATCCGACAGATCCTGCAGCGTCGCCCGCTGCCGGCGGAGCAGCGCGAGCCTGCGGTCCCGGTCCGGAGCCGATACATCCAGCTCCGCCACGCCGATGCGTTTGTCGAGCTCCGGAAGCGCATCGGGCGCGAGGTCACCGTCGAGGCGATGCAGCGCCGTCGCCAATCCGGCGATCCGCATCGCGAGCGCGTCCACGGTCGGCACTACATCGGGCAGCATCGCGCGATCTGCGGCACCGAGGCGCCCCACCAGATCCCGGACGGCGGCCCGGTCTGCGGCGGCCCGCCGTACCTGCGGCCCGTACGCGCCCCCGAGGATCTCGGGCGACGCGAGCGTTGCCGCCTGGTCGGGAACCGGGATCGGTGAGGCGGCCACCGGTGCCGGCGACACCGGCCCGGACATCCGCGGGGGCGCCGAGGGGCCGGCGACCGCCCACGATGGCGCTTCGCCGGCGTTGACCCGCCGGACGCGCTCGCGGAACGCTTCGCGCTTGTCCTTGTTGAACAGCGCGCGCGCACCGTCGATCGATTCCGCGGCCACGTCGAAGAACAGCCGGTCGCGCGAGTGCTTGAATACGTCGCGCCAATCATACCCGTTGCTCCACAGCTTCGCGTATTTCCACGCGAGCCACACGGCGAGGAAGAGCGCTAACCCCAGCGGATCGGTATCGGCGCCGATGATCGACCACAGCACGCAACCAACGATCCCGACGCCGAATTGCGCGAACCGCTTCCGGAACTTCACGACCGAGGGGGCCGACCATCGCGCCTGGTCCGACGCCGACGCCACGGGGGCGTCGCCCATCGCCGGCGCCGCCACGACACCAGGAACCGCAGCACCGACCGCAAACGACGGGGCACTCGAGCGCGTGCGCGCGGAGACCGCGGGCGTCGTCCCCTGCTCGCCCTGTTCCAGCGCCCGAACCAGCGACCCCGCATCCGGGAACCGGTCGGCGGGCTGCTTCTCCAGCAGGCACATGACGGTCCGCGCGAGCCACGGCGGCAGATCCGGTACGTGCTCCGCGATCGGCACCGGCTTCTCGGAGATGTGCTTCACCAGTAGCGCGCCTGTTCCGGTCCCCCGGAACGGCACGTCGCCCGACAGCATCTGGTACGCCACGACGCCGAGCGAATACAGATCGCTCCGGCCATCGACTTCGCGATCGCCCGCGCACTGCTCAGGACTCATGTACGTCGGCGTTCCGATCGCCACGCCCGTCGCGGTGAGACGCGAATCCGCTCCGCTGGTATTGCTGATCGCGCGTGCGATACCAAAGTCAGTCACCATGGCGCGCCCGCCGTCGGATGACAGCAGGATGTTGTCCGGCTTGATGTCCCGGTGGATCACGCCCCGCGAATGGGCGTACGCGAGTGCGCTCGCCACTTCCGTCAGCAGCCGTCTCGCCTCGGGCACCGGCACACGCGCGTTGCCCGCCAGGCGCCGCGCCAGCGTGTCGCCATCGACGTACGCCATGACGAAGAACACCAGCCCCTCGCGCTCATCGACCGTGAAGATCGGAACGATGTTGGGATGCGAGAGCTGCGCAGCAGTCTCGGCTTCGCGGAGGAATCGTGAGCGGATGTCGGAGCGAAACGACAGCTCCGGCGGGAGCACCTTGATGGCGACTGGGCGCTTGAGCCGGCGGTCTCTCGCCAAATACACGATCCCCATCCCGCCACGCCCGATCTCCCGGTCGAGCTCGAACGTCTGTGCTAGCACTTGCTCAACGCGCGCCAGGAGCTCGGTGTCGGCAGCCGACGCCACGGGATCGGACATTCCCAAAGATTAACACCGCTAACGACTTGCCGCAGTAGACCGGGCGTTCCGGTGACGCCGCACCCTCCCGGCCCACTCGGCGGGAGCGCTCCCGCCGTCCTGGCGGTGTCAGGGTGTCACGACGGCGGAGCCGCGTTGCCATTCCCGCCGCGATGGCGTAACTCCTCTGGAACCTCTCGTGCAATGGATGTGGCCCGCAACGGATCGGCGGGGCGGGCCGCGATAGGCTTGCCCCATTTTTCCATTTCGCTAAAAGGTACGTACCATGGCTCAACGCCAGACTCTCCCTGTCCTGCCACTCCGCGGGACCGTCATCTTCCCGGGCCTCACGGCACCCATCGCCGCCGGCCGGCCGGGCACTCTGCGGGCAATCGAAGCCGCGCTCAAAGGCGACCGGCTGGTCTTTGCCGTCGCGCAGCGCGACAACACCGACGAGCCCGCGCCTGAGATCCTCTATTCGATGGGCGTGATCGCCCGGATCGGGCAGATCCAGCGTGGTCTCGGAGGCGTCCAGTTGCTGCTCCAGGGCGAACAGCGCGCCACCGCCCTCCAGTACGGCACGTCCGAAGGCTACCTGTCAGCCACGATCGTGCCGTCCGAGGAGATGACTCCGCTCAACGAGCACGACCCGGCGTTCGAAGCGCTGCACAAGGAGATTCGCGAGCGCGCGGCCGAGTTGGGCGAGCGGCGCGGTCTCCCCGAAGAGGTCGTGCACCAGGTGCTCGACTCCGTCACCGACCCCGGTAAGTTCGCCGACCTCGTGGCCGGCTACATCGAGTTGAGTGTCGCCGAGAAGCAGGGTCTGCTCGAGACGCTCAGTGTCGAGGAGCGGCTCCGCCGGGTGCTCGTGCACGTGCAACGCCAGATCGGGTTACTCGAGGCGCAGGAAGAGATCAAATCGCAGGTCCAGGAAGAGCTGGGCGAGCGCCAGCGCGAGATGTATTTGCGCGAGCAGCTCAAAGCGATCCAGAAAGAGCTCGGCGACGACGATCAGGCGCGCGAGGTCGTGGACCTGCGCGAAAAACTCGCGAAGCTCGAGCTTCCCAAGGAAGCCCGAGCCGAAGTCGAGCGGGAGCTGGGGCGGCTGGAGCGCGCCGGACGCGAATCGATGGAAGCCCAGGTGATCCGGACGTATCTGGAATGGATCGCCGAGCTGCCGTGGAACACGCGCTCGGACGACCAGCTCGATCTCTCGCACGCCGAACACGTCCTCGACGATGACCACTACGGACTGCAGGACGTGAAGGATCGCGTGCTCGAGTTCCTGGCCGTGCGCCAGCTGCGGGCCAAGGAGCTCGCGGCAGAGTTGGAGAAGACCGGCGAGCTGCCGGCTGCCAAACTGCGCCCGAGCAAGGAGGACGCGACGCCGTCGCTGGCGACGCGCGATGACGAGAACCGCCAGATCACCGACAGCCGCGAGGCCAAGTCGCGTGCGATGGCCAAGGGCCCCATTCTCCTCTTCGTGGGTCCGCCGGGCGTCGGCAAGACGTCGATCGCCAAGTCGATCGCGCGGTCACTCGGCCGCGAATACGTCCGCGTCGCCCTCGGCGGCGCCCGCGACGAAGCGGACATCCGGGGACACCGGCGTACGTACGTTGGCGCGATGCCCGGACGCATCGTCCAGGGCATCAAGCAGGCCGGGACGAAGAATCCGGTCTTCCTGCTCGACGAAGTCGACAAGCTCGGGACGTCGTTTCAGGGCGACCCGGCGGCCGCGTTGCTCGAAGTGCTCGACCCCGCGCAGAACGACACGTTCACCGACCACTACCTCGGTGTGCCGTTCGACCTGAGCGAAGTGCTCTTCATCGCGACGGCCAACTTCACCCAGAACATTCCGGCTCCGTTGCTCGACCGGATGGAAGTCGTGGATTTCGCCGGTTACACCGAACGCGAGAAGGCGGGGATCGCCAAGAAGTACCTGGTACCCCGCCAGCTCGAGGACGCCGGCCTCGCCTCGAAACAGGTGAGCTTCACCGATGACGCCGTCATGGCCATCGTGTCGAAGTACACTCGCGAGAGTGGCGTCCGCCAGCTCGAGCGGCAGGTCGGCGCCGTGGCACGCAAGGTCGCACGCAAGCTGGCGACGGGCGAGGCCACGCATCTCGAGATCACGGCCGAAGACGTGCGAGAGTTGCTCGGACGTCCTAAGGTGCACCCCGAACGCGCCAATGAGGAAAATGAAGTCGGCGTCGCGACCGGGATGTACTACACGCCGATGGGCGGCGACATCATGTTCGTCGAAGCCGCCATCCGCCGGTTGTACGGGCCACGGTCGACCGATGACCGTGTGCAGGTCAGCGGCTGGGGGAATGTCTCGTTGATCCTGACGGGCCAGCTCGGCGATGTCATGAAGGAATCGGCGCGCGCGGCGTTGACCTATGCCGCGACGCACGCCTCCAGGCTCCAGATCCCGGAGGATCGTCTCGGATCGCTCGAGGTGCACGTCCACGTCCCGGCGGGAGCGATCCCCAAGGACGGCCCGTCCGCCGGTGTCACCATGGCGACGGCGGTGGTCAGCGCGATGTCCGGGCGCGCGGTGCGCAAGGACGTAGCCATGACCGGTGAGATCACGTTGCGGGGGCGCGTGCTGCCCATCGGCGGCCTCAAGGAGAAAGTGCTTGGAGCACACCGGGCCGGCATCACGACGATCGTACTGCCGAAGGCCAACGAGGCGGATATCGAGGATATCCCGGAAGAGGTACGCAACGTCCTGACGTTCCGCCCGGTCGAGACGCTCGACGAAGTGCTCTCCGCCGCGCTGCTGCCGGCATCCGAGCCGGTGGTCTCGCGGAAGACCGAGATGGAAGAGGCCGAAGAGGAAGCGGACGCGCTGGCCTAGAACACCACCGGTCCCCGCTCGAACACGGATCGTGGATCGAAGCGGAGGGCCGGGGGCAGCGTCCCCGCTAAGAAGTATTCGGTGTACCGGCGGTCCGGCGGTGTCGCGGAATCCGCCGGTGCACCGGTCAGCCGGTCGAGGTCCGCGGATTCGAGTGTAGCGGGCGGCACCCAGTCGGTGAATTCGTGCCCGCGGTCGGCCGCCGCGGCCACCTTGGCCCAGATCGGCGCCGCGAGCGAGCCACCCGCCGCACCCGGCGTGATCGTCTGGGGTTGGTCGAAGCCGAGCCACACGCCGGCGACGAGATCGGGTGTGCACCCGATGAACCAGACGTCCGAGTTGTCGTTCGTGGTGCCCGTCTTGCCCGCGGCCGGGATCTGCGCCGGCAGCGACCGGCGGACGATCGTCGCCGTCCCCCGGTCGATCACATCCCGCATCATATCGCGCACGATGAAGGCGACGTTCGAGTCCAGCACCGCCGCCGCGAGCGCCGGGTGCGCGGTCCACACCGTGTGGCCGCCGCGGTCCTCGATGCGCGACATGAACTGCGGCTGTGTGACCGTCCCCAGCGCCGCGAACGCGCTATAGGCGGCCACCATCTCGATCGGACGGACGCCCGACGCGCCGATCGCGCTCGATGGGTACGGCGCGATCGGAGTGCTGATCCCCAGTTGATGCGCCAGCTCGATCACGGAGTCGATGCCGACCCGCATCGCGAGCTGCACCGCGACCGAGTTTCGCGACCGGGCAAGTGCATCGCGGACCGTCATCGGCCCCAGGAATTGCCCGTCCGCGTCTTCTGGGCGATAGATGGACCCGTCAGCGAGTGGAATCGCCAACGCGGTATCGGAGACAGGAGCGTTGGCCGGGATGCTGTCCGCGATCGCGGCGGCGTACACCACCGGTTTGAATGCGGATCCGGGCTGCCGGATCGCGTAGAGCGCCCGGTCGAAGGGCGAATCGCCGTAGTTTCGGCCTCCGACCAGCGCCCGCACGTTACCCGTGACGGGATCGAGTGCGATGACCAGGCCTTGCAGGTAGTCGGCCGCGCCTCGGCCGTGCGTCGCGAGCGTCGGATGGCCGTACCCGGGATGCGACTCGACTGACGCCGCGACGTCGGCCAACGCCGAATCGGCCGCGGCTTGCACCATCGGATCCAGCGTCGCATACACGCGGTAGCCGCCGGCATCGACCGGAATCCCCTCTCGCGTGGCCGCCACGCGCACGGCATCGACGAAATACGCCGCCGGACTGGCCGCCCCAGCCGGCAGCGTGGCCAGCGGGGCGCGCCGCGCCGCGGCGGCCGCCTCCGCCGTGATTAACGACTGATCCGCCATGAGGCGCAGCACCAGATCGCGCCGTTTGCGGGCTCGGTCGGGATGCCGGATCGGATCGTAGTACGGCGCCGAGCGAGGAAGCGCCGCCAGCGTCGCGGCCTCGGCGAGCGTGAGCTCGCCGGCGCTCTTCCCGAAATAGTGGCGCGCCGCCGCGTCGACGCCGAACCACCCGTGTCCAAACGGAATCTGATTCAGATACGCTTCGAGGATCTGCGACTTGGTGTAGTGCCGCTCCATCTCGCGCGCCGCATCCTGTTCCCGGAGCTTGCGATCGAGACTCATGTCGCGCCGGTCCACCGCATCGGGATGCATGTTGCCGACGAGCTGCTGCGTGATCGTGCTCGCACCACGCGCACGCCGCCCAATCACCCGGTCCTTGATCGCCCCGAGCACGCCGACCACGTCGACGCCGTTGTGCTGGTAGAACCGATGATCCTCGACCGCAATGAACGCCTGCGGGACGTACGCCGGGAGCGACGCGATCGGGACGCTCGTGCGCAACTCGTGCCCGATCTCGCCGATCAGGGAGCCGTCACTGCCGTACACCAGCGTTGATTGGGGTGGATCGACGATGGTCCACGGGGGCCCGCTGCTGGAACCCGGCTGCGCCACCGTGGCGGTCGCGGACCGGGCCGGTGCAGGATGGGCGGGCGTCGCGGACGGGATCGCTGGCGCCGTTCCCGGGGCGGGATTCTGGCAAAGAGCCCGCGCGGGCGGCGCGGCCGCGAGTGACGCGATCGCGACCCCCGCGATCGCCACCAACGCCAGAACCACCGAACGCAACCGGCCGTTCGGCCGGCGGGAGACACCCATGTCGAAGACCGTGCCTGAATCGTCTGTAGCCGCACCCCTCCGGCCGTCCGGCGCGGCGGCCGGCCAGGGGCGTCCCATCGTGCTAACTTGAGTGCGTAATATGACGTTGCCGCTGACCATCGCGCTCGCCCAGTTCCGTCCCCGTAAAGGACGATTCGCGGAGAATCTGGCGCGTCTCGGGCCACTTTTCGCCGCGACCGACACGCCGCACGCGGGCGGACCCCGGATCCTGCAGCTCCCCGAGACGGCCCTCACTGGATACTTCCTCGAGGGTGGGGTGCGGGATGCCGCCCGCACCGCCGGGACGATGGCGCGCGAGCTCGACGACACGTACCACGCCGCCGTGCCAGCCGCCGTCGCGGCGGCCCGCACGCTCGATGTCGTAATCGGCTTTTATGAGCGGTGGGAGAATACGCTCTACAACAGCGCGATGTACGTGACGCTCGGGGCCGCCGGTGGCCCCGTGATTCGCCATGTGCATCGCAAGGTGTTCCTCCCGACGTACGGATTGTTCGACGAAGAGCGGTTCGTGGGGCGGGGGCACGACGTGCGCGCGTTCGACACGCCGTGGGGCCGCGCGGCGATGCTGGTCTGCGAAGATGCGTGGCACAGTCTCACTGGAACCGTGGCTGCACTCGATGGGGCACAGGTCATCTTCCTGTCGTCGGCCGCTCCCGCACGCGGCGTCGAGCCGCGCGACGATGGGATCTCCGGACCGGCGACAGTCGCCCGATGGGAGCGCCTCATCCGCGACATCGCGGAAGAACACGGCGTCTTCGTCTCCTACGTCAATCTCGTCGGGAGCGAAGGCGGCAAGGCGTTCTGGGGTGCGTCGGCAGTCGCGGCCCCGAGCGGAGACGTGCAGGCGCGCGCTCCGTTGTTCGAGGAGGCATTGCTCCCTGTCACGATCGACCTCGGCGATGTCGCCCGCGTCCGAGCGGATGTGCCGTTGCTGGCCGACCTCCGCACGGCACTCCCCGGGCTGCAGGGCGCGCTCGCGCGGCTCGGCCAACCCACGGAGGCCGCCGCCTACGACGCTGATGCGCCGGCCGGCTGGAGCGGCCCCGCAGGCATCGTGCGACCCGGAGGCGGCCCGCCGGGCCTCGAGATCGATGCGCCGCTGGTCGAGCAGTGGCTGGTGCAGTTCATTCGTGATGAGTTCGCGCGGCGCGGATTCTCGCGCGCTGTCGTCGGCGTATCCGGCGGCGTGGACTCGGCGGTCACGGCCACGCTGGCCGCCCGCGCATTGGGCCCGGAGAACGTAGTCGGCGTCCGCTTGCCGTATTGCACTTCCAGCCCCGACAGCCTGGCGCACGCGCAGATGGTCATCGACGGGCTCGGCATCGCGTCGCGCACGATCAGCATCACCGCCGCCGTGGACGGCTTTCTCGCGCAGGCATCCGATGCCGATCCGGCCCGGCGCGGCAACGTGATGGCGCGAATGCGCATGATTGCGCTGTTCGACCTATCGGCAGAGTATCATGCGCTGCCGCTCGGCACCGGCAACAAGACGGAGCGCTTGTTCGGGTACTTCACCTGGCACGCGGACGATTCGCCGCCCGTGAACCCGCTGGGCGACCTGTTCAAGACACAGGTCTGGGCGCTAGCCCGCCACCTCGGCGTCCCAGACGTCATCGTCGGCAAGCCCGCATCGGCCGACCTGATCGCCGGGCAAACCGACGAGGGTGATTTCGGAATCAGCTACGCCAAGGCCGACACCATCCTCAACTGGCTGCTGTACGGCTACACGATTGCCGATCTCACCGCGCGGGGTTTCGATCGCACCGAGGTGGAACTCGTGCAGCGGCGCCTGGAGAGTACGCACTGGAAGCGGCGCCTGCCCACCGTCGCGATGCTGAGCAGCACCGCGATCGGGGAATCCTACCTGCGCCCCGTCGACTACTAACGCACCGCGTCTACGGCTTCCGCTCGATGGCGTCACGCACATCGAGCAGAATCTCGAAGTAGAGCTGCTCCCGGCGGTACGCGAAGTCGAGCGTCGCCATCTGGGACTGATCATTCGATGTCTTCGCGCGCTCGAACGCTTCGGAGTACATCTCATCGAGATTGGCCAGGATACGATCACGCGACCGGGACATACGCAGCGCCTCGAGGGCTCGAAGGGTCAGGCGGGGAGGATCGGTCGGCGTCTCCTCCGCGGGAGTCGCGGCGGCGACGAGCAGCCGCTTGGCCGCCTGTCGCAAGAACAAGCGCGAACCGATCGGATCAGCCACGACGAACTATAGTGCGGCTCATTGTCCGCGGTTAGTCCGGACTAGTGCCCGGGCACCCGCGGTGTGCCAGCCGGGCCGCCAGCGGCCTCACCACCCGCCAGGACCGACAATCCGATCGAGACCGTCATGACGCCGGCGACGACGGCTAGCGACACGACCGTCGGCACGGCCACCACGCCCGCGAGGATCATCTTGAGACCGACGAACGTCAGGATGACCGCCAGGCCATAATGCAGGTATCGAAACCGCTGGACGGCGTCTGCGAGCAGGAAGTACAACGACCGTAGCCCGGCGATCGCGAAGATGTTCGACGTGTAGACGAGGAACGTGTCCCGCGTGATCGCGAAGATCGCGGGGATCGAATCGGCTGCGAATAGCAGATCCATACACTCGACGACTACGAGCGTCAGCAGCAGCGGAGTGGCGACGCGCCGCCCCGTTGCACGGTCGCGCGTCAGGAACCGCTGCCCGTCCAGCGCCTCACTGACTGGCACGACACGCTGGAGCATCCGCATGATTGGGCCGCGCAGGCGCCCGAATCCCTCGTCGCGCCGCACGAGCAGCCGGATCGCCGTCACCAGGACGACGGCGCCGAAGATGTAGGTCGCCCAGGCGAACCGGTCGAGGATGAACCCGCCCGTGACGATCGCGGTCCCGCGCATCACGAGCGCACCGAAGATCCCCCAGAACAACACGCGATGCTGGTACTCGGCCGGAATCCGGAAGTAGCCGAACACCAGCACGATCACGAAGATGTTGTCGATGCTGAGCGATTCCTCGATGACGTACCCTGTGAGGAACGTCAGCATCTGCGGCGTGCCCTCTATCGCGGCAATGCCGCCCGCGAAGCCCAGCGCCAGCGCGACCCAGACCACCGTCCAGATTGCCGCCTCGCGGGCACTGGCAACCCGCGCCTGGCGGTGAAAGACGCCGAGGTCGAGACCGAGCACCCCGAGCAGGAGCGCATGGAACCCAATCCAGAACCACGGTGAGGTCCGCATCGGGTCGCGCCGCCGGCCGCCGGCCGGGCGGGGCTAGAACGCTGCGATCTCGCGATAGGCGCGAACGAAATCCTCCACCTGCGGCAGGATCGCGTCTTCGAGCTGCGGCGCGTACCCGACGAACGTGTCGCTGGAGGCGACCCGCTTGACCGGCGCGTCGAGCCACGGGAAGCACTCGTCGGCGATCGCCGCGGCGATCTCCGAGCCGTAACCCCATGACAGCGAGTCCTCGTACGCCACGATCACGCGCGAGGTGCGCCGGACCGACGCAAATACCATCTCGCGATCCCAGGGACTCAGGGTCCGCAGGTCGATCACTTCGATATCGATCGGCGGCCCGTCACCACCCTCCGCGACGCGGTTCGCGGCCACGAGTGCGCGCTGCACCGTCGCGCCATACGTCACCACGGTCACATCGCGCCCGGCCCGCACGGTCCGCGCCTTGCCGAGCGGGATCATGAAGTTTGGGCCCGGATTCTTGCTCTTGTTGTACGTCTGGCGGTACAGATGCTTGTGCTCGAGGAAGATCACCGGGTCGTCGCACCGGATAGCCGTGCGCAGTAGTCCGTTGGCATCGAGCGCCGTCGAGGGGCAGATGACCCGGAGGCCCGGGCAGTGCGTGAACAGCGACGCACCAGTCTGCGAGTGGTAGATCGCGCCCCGGATGTATCCGCCATAGGTCACCCGAATGACCACAGGCGACGAGAAGTTGTTGTTGGAGCGCCACCGCATCGTGGCCAGCTCGTCGCGGATCTGCATGTACGCCGGCCAGATGTAGTCGAAGAACTGCACCTCGACGACGGGTTTGAACCCGCGCGTCGCCAGCCCGATGGCGCGGCCCACGATGTTCGCCTCGGCGAGGGGTGAGTTGTAGACCCTCGCCCCGCCGAACTCCTTCTGCAATCCCCACGTCACCTTGAAGACGCCGCCCTTGCCCTTCACCTCGCCCAGATACGCTTCCCGCGAGACATCCGCGACGTCTTCGCCGAACAGCAGGATCTTGGGATCGCGGCGCATCTCGTCGCGCAGACATCCGTTGAGCAAGTCCACCATCGTGGTGGGCTCACCGCTGTACTGCGGGTCATCCTCCGTGTCGAACTGCTCGCCCGTCGGGTCGACGTCCGGCGAATAGACGGCGAACAGCTTCGTGTCGCCGGCCGGCTGCGGCTGCGCCAGCGCGTCGTCGGTCGCCGCCAGCACCTCGGCATCCACCTCGGTCTTGATCGTGGCCAGGCCGGCCTCGGTGAGGTGTCCTTCGGCCACCAGCCATTTCGGGAACGTCATGAGCGGATCGCGCGCTGCGTCGGCCGCGCGCTCTTCCGTCGGGCGGTACATGCGCTCGTCGTCCGACAGCGAGTGGGAATACGGGCGGATCACGGAGGCGTGGACCAGCGCCGGCCCGCGCCTGGCACGGGCGTATGCCACCGCGCGCGACATCGCGCCGTAACTGGCAATGACATCGCACCCGTCGACCTTCTCGACGTACAGGCCGGGGAACGACCGGACGAGGTCCGAGATCGACGACCCCGGCGTGTTGACCTCCACCGGAACGGAGATCGCGTAGCCGTTATCCTCGACGAGGTAGACCACCGGAAGTTGGAGATTGCAGGCGGTGCTCAACGACTCCCAGAACTCGCCTTCGCTCGTCGCGCCGTCACCGGTCGAGACGTACACGACTTCGTCCTGCACGAAGCCTTCGGTCACCGAGAGCAGCTTGGCCCGGAGCGATGCCTCGGCGCATCCGACCGACTGCAGGAATTGCGTACCCGTCGGCGACGAGGACGAGACGATGTTGAGCGGCCGGTTCCCCCAGTGGCTCGGCATCTGCCGGCCACCGGACGCGGGATCGGCCGCCGCGCCCACCGCCTCGTACAGCATCTCCGCTGGCGTGACGCCGAGATGGAGGCAGAGCGCGCGATCGCGGTAGTAGGGGTAGAACCAGTCCGACGCCGGGCGCAGCACCAGACCCGCGGCGGTCAGCACCGCTTCGTGTCCCGCTCCCGAGATCTGGAAGAAGATCTTGTTCTGGCCCTTGAGCTGGATCTCTTTGTCATCCAGCCTGCGGGAAAGCAGCATCGTCCGGTAGGCCGACACGAGTTGGTCGCGGGTCAGCTCCGCGCCGGCTCCCGCGTCGTGCTCGGTGTGCGTCATTGTCGCCATGAAGCGTCGTCGGGATGAGGGTCATCGAGCCATGCCCGCGGCGACACGCACGCCCGGCGGCGGCACCGCCCCAGGGCGGCCCGCGGCTCGGGTCGAAAGATAGCCACGCCAGCCGGCGACGGGCCACTCACGGCGGCCAGCGCGGCAGTTGACACCGTCGTTGGGCCACTCGACATTGCGCCGGACGGCCACTCTTCCCCTGGGGGCGCGACATGGGCACGCCGGCGCAGTGCATTTTCTGCGACCTGATTCGCGGAGCGGCTGAAGTCTCGGTGTGCTACGAGGACGCCCGGGCCATCGCGTTCATGGACATCCAGCCGGTGAACCCGGGACATGTGCTCGTCGTCCCCAAGTCCCACTATGCGACCCTCCACGACGTGCCGCACGACGTCGCCATGCACCTCTTTGACGTCGCCATGCGCCTCGCACCGGTGATCCGCAAGGTGGCCGGCGCGGACGACATGAACATCGTCGTCAACAGCGGTGCGCACGCGGGACAGAACATCTTTCATTACCACGTCCACCTCATCCCCCGGACCGCCGGCGATGGCTTCGACATCCCGTTGCCGTTCGACGGCTCGACGATGCCGGACCGCACGCTGCTGGACGCGGCCGCCGCCCGTATCATCGCCGCGATCAGCGATCCGATGCGAGCCAGGGCGGCCACTCCCGGCTAAATCACCGGCGCGTACCGTCCGCTACGACGCGACGAACGTCTGCGTCACGTCGAGAGCGATGGGCCCAGCCGGTAGAAGACCGCTTCCTCCACGACCCGCCCGCCCTTGAGATGCTCGACGACGATGCGCTCGAGCAGTGCCGGCGTCACGCGTCCGTACCACACACCCTCCGGGTACACGACGACGATCGGACCGCCGGCGCACGCTCCCAGGCACGGCGTCTCCCCGCGCTTGACGCGGTCCGGTCCGAACAGCAGGTCTTCGCGCTGCAGCAGCGCGGCCAGATGGCTGTACAGCGCCCGTCCGCGGCGGTCGGGGGAGCAGAACCCGCCGGTGCACACGAGGACATGATGCCGGTAGGGCTCCATGACCGGCTCGAGGGCCGGCGCGACTCGGGGCGGCACGGTCATGACGGAAAGGTATACGCCCCGGCCACGGCCAGATCCACGCCGCCGATTCTCGCTAACTTTCGTAAATGACGTCCTCTCATCGCCCGGCTCCGGCGGCATCCGGCCCGAAGGTTCCCGCAAAAGGCCCATCCCGCATCCGCGCCACGTGGGCGGGTGAACATCGCTTCGACTCCGGCCGCCCCGGCGGCCCGCAGGCCCGGATCGATGCCTCAGGCGTCGAAGGCCAGAGTCCCGTCGATGCACTCTTGACCGCGATCGCGACGTGTACCGCCGTGGATGTCGTGGACATTCTCGCCAAGCGGCGGACGCCCGCTGAGTATCTGAGCGTCGATGTCACCGGGGAGCGCGCGGCCGCCGCGCCGGCTCGCCTCGTGCGCCTGGTCCTCGCCTATACGATCGACGGCCCCGGGATCGACCGCTCCGCCGCCGAGCGTGCCATCGATCTGGCGGTGACGAAATACTGCTCGGTGCGCGCCTCACTCGACCCAGCGATTCCGGTCGAGTTCACCCTGACGCTGAACGGCGCGGCGACCGGCGAACGGGCCGACTGACGGCCCCGGACTACGTGTTCGCTAACCCGGCCTGCTCACCGGGGCAGAACCCGGCGCGCCGCAGCGCTTCGATTACGTGGC
>Ga0182024_10000192_pt1 | contig 145433 bp, 123 predicted proteins | sample P32metaG_FD_120480 | JGI IMG/M metagenome (GOLD analysis project Ga0182024, IMG submission 120480) | Permafrost microbial communities from Stordalen Mire, Sweden - P3-2 metaG (Illumina Assembly) | ecosystem: Environmental > Terrestrial > Soil > Wetlands > Permafrost | place: Sweden: Stordalen...
GAACTTGCTGGCGGTTGGCTTGGCTGTGGTTTTCATTTTCATGCCCTACCTTGTGGCAGGGCGCAAACCCGCAAGCCAACCTTTTTTTACCTCTCAACCGTCAACCCCGTGAGTCAGCAATGACACCAAATCATGGCTTGTAGCATCAACGGCCATACCAACCCCCGCTAAATCCTCAACAATTTCGAGTTGTTTCTCTAAAAGTTCCTTCTCCTTACTGTATTGTCTTACCGCTTCCAGCGCCAACTGTTGACCTTTATTGTCACCCACACCAGTCAAATGCTTTGTGATGGATTCCAGGGAATTCTTTGCCTTCTCGCTTTGTAAAAATAACTTACCTATCCTGTCTTTCCGCCGCTTAGGCCGCAAATGAACCCCCATTTGAATTTGTTGAAATTCATTTTTTATTTGACTCAAAGCAGTCAGGATTAATATTCGGAGATCTTCAAAAGCACCCGTCTGTTCTATCAACCCCTCTCGGCTAGTCTTATCCATAAGTCCAGGGTTGTCCCCAGATGTAATTTGGACATAACCAATTATCGAATCATTCGACAAGTAATATGAGGCCTTATGAATTCCGCGATATATATCTAATTTAATCCAATCATTATCGGCATCCCCGTAAGGGTAAACCCTGATGCCATCTCGGTATATATATGTGCGGTGTTCTTTAACAAATCTTTTTGTTTCCTTGTCCAATTTGTCTAGATCATAAACATAGAATTCAAAGGTAAAAGCTCCACAAGCTGGAGACTTTATTTTTTTAAATCCCCCATCAGATTTTTCAAAGAAATGTAGCTTGTTTTCAGCAACCCAGTCATCTTTGCTTGTATCGACCAAATCGATTGTTCGCGGCTTCTTATTATTTACTGTTAGTGTGCAAATTCCGTCCTTATCAACTGACCCCAAACATCTGAGGGTGGCCTCTTCAAACAATTCATTTAATTTAATGTTTTCATTTTGCGTTATTTCAATCTTGTCAAATATAATGCTTATTGCAAAGTCCTTGTTCCTAAATGGAGATTGCAAGCGTGAAAGCACTTTTCGGACTTTTTCAATATTTGGACGATCCCACGTATAATTTAACTCAGTAATACGAATCAGCGTGCCATGTTTGAAAGATGTTTTTTCCTCCCCTTGAATTACCACTGTATGAGGAACTATTTTTTCCCCACTAGGAAACTTTTCATAATTGGCCTCTATTTCATCAAAATATATCACCCCCGCGCCAATGTTCTTTTTGGAATACTTTCCTCCGGGAATTGCTATCGGACGAGATGTTAGATCTGTCTTCAAATATATTTCTTCCCCACCTCTTTGTTCACCAGTTCTTTCCCGCGTATTTATTTCGACCACTTTCCCAATCTGGAATACGGCGTAGCGCCCGATTCCTTTTTCGCCTTGCAAAACTCTGCCTCGCCTTGTTACAGAACCATTGAGTTGCTTCCTGTTTATTTTTGACGGTGTAGCGGGGTTCATCCACGCTTCGTGAACAGTTTCAAAAGACATTCCGTCACCGTTGTCTTCAATCTCTACAAAAGGCTCTTGGTCTTCTGGCAGGTCTAACTTACCAAAGTTATGCATGTTGCCGACTCTTATTTGAACCCATTCCGCATCTGCGTCGTAACTGTTTTTTGCTAATTCACTCAATGCGACCGTATTGTCTTTAATTAATTGATCGCTCAACATGTTTAATAATCGAGCAAATGGTCGAGGCCGCAAGACGCCTGTTCTCTCAGTAAAAGTTTCGTTCATGATGCCGGTTTTGTAAAAGTCAAAATATACTCCACTTTGTAGCTTTCCTTAGCTCTTTTGGAGTTCGCAGAAAAACGACCAGATAATAGATTTAACGGCACCGCTTTGCTTTATTGAATAGAGGATATGAGAAAGTTTCAATAAATGAACTTCTGAAAACCATTGCTCAAGAACTGGAAGATTTCCATTTAATATGCCTTCAGCCATGTAAAAGCTTTTATCCTCAGGTTTATTTGCTTTTATCAACTCAAATAGGTTCTCATTTGCCTCTTTTAAGATGGAGGGGTTTAATGGCGTGCTTTTTGTCCTCGAAATCAATGTTGCTGTCGGATTGACATCCGTGCCAATGCTGTTTCTTTTTAATCTAAAAGCTTCTAAAATAAGAGTCCCCGAGCCACAAAATGGATCCCACACAACATCGCACGGCCGTGTGTATTTTTTTAAAAGAGCTCTAGCTAATTGAGGTATGAATTTTGCAGGATATTGATGATAGCAATGAGTCAATTCGCTGGTTTCTTTTCGAGATAAACTCTCGAACGCCCATTCAGGCACTTTTTGGGCGCTTCCGTAAAATGATTTTTGATCAGTTTCCGATTGACAAGGTTTTGACACGTTGTCTATTTTTAAAAGATTCATCAAGCGCCGTCAATGACGAGTTTGTGATTAAGTTTGGTTATGTTTTTGCATGGTTAAGCAAGTTTTGTTCTTTATTTTTGGGAATTATTTGTCAAAGGCTTTGGTTTTATAACAAAAATCAGCCTTTTAATCGAATTTCTTGTTGCGTTTTATTTCCACAGCACATTTTTCTTAGCATCACCGCCGAAATCCAGAAAGGCCACACCTATTATCGTTGCACCAAGAAAAGCAATGCAGCCATCGCGTTGACCTGTAAACAGCCCTACATCCGCGAAGAAGACCTGAATAAAGAAATATCAGACCTGCTTATACCGTATTCGCTACGGTCGGATTGGGCGGATGAAATGCTAAAACGGGTTAAAGAGGAAAAGAAAAAGGATGCTCAATCCGTCCGGCTCATGGCCGAACAAAAGCGCGGAGAGATTGAAAAGATCAATCTCCGCCTCCAAACACTTCTGGATTCATTTTTGGACGGGATCATTGACCGCGAGGTTTACATCGCGGAAAAGGCCAAAGGAATGAGCCAGAAGAAATCTTTGGAGGAGCAGCGCAGCGCGCTTTTGAAAGGCCGAGCCGATTGGCTCGAACCATTTGAAAAATGGATTTTAACCGCTAAAGACGCGGGTGAAATCGCTGTTTCGGGTTCTCTTCAAGAGAAGAGGGTTCTCGCTCAAAAAGTGTTTGGCTCGAACCTTGTCCTCGACTGCAAAAAAGCCCGTGGTTCTTGCGTCAAACCGTGGTCGGCACTCGTCGAATTGAATCAAACTGGTGGAATGGTGCCAGCGAGTGGAATCGAACCACTGACCTCGGGCTTATGAGTCCCACGCTCTAACCAACTGAGCTACGCTGGCCACCAAATCGGTCTAACATTCTGCGAACATTTTGCCTTCTGTCAAACCGGGAATTGCCTCAGTCTTCCAGCGTGAAGCAACTTCCGCGCACTTTTTACGACCGCGACACCATCCTCGTCGCGCAGGAACTGCTGGGAAAATGGCTCGTCCATATCGCCGGCAAAGTTGAGCGCATCGGTAAAATCGTCGAAGTCGAAGCTTATCTCGGCGAACATGACCTGGCCGCGCATTCCTCGAAAGGGCTGACCGAACGCACCAAGACCATGTTCGGGGCGCCCGGTCATGCCTACGTTTATTTGATCTACGGCGTCCATCATTGCATGAACATCGTGACCGAACATGAGGGCCATGCCTCCGCCGTTTTGCTGCGCGCCGTCGAGCCGGTGAAAAATCTCGAAGGCAAAACGAACGGGCCGGGCTTGCTTTGCTGCGCGATGAAAATTGACCGCCGCCTGAACGCCCACGATTTGTTGAGCGACGATTTTTTCGTCGCCCAACCGGAAGTTGCCGAAAAAATTTTTATCGTCAAACGCCCGCGCATCGGCGTGGACTATGCGAGGCATTGGGCGAAACGCCGGCTGCGGTTTTACATCAAGGACAACCCATTTGTCTCGCGGCCTTAAACTTTTTCGCTGCCGGGGATTTCCTTGCGCGACTGAACAACCAAGTCCACGAGGCCGTATTTCTTCGCTTCCTCGGCGCTCATGAAATTGTCCCGGTCGCAGTCTTTCTCGACCTGCGCCACTGTCTGACCCGTGTGCTTCGAGAGAATTCCGTTCAAGGTATTCTTGAGCTTGAGCATGTGCTTCACGCGGATTTCCACGTCGCTGGCCTGGCCTTCCGCACCGCCCAGAACCTGATGAATCATGATGTTGGAATTTGGCAGCGCGAACCGCTTGCCTTTCGTGCCGGCGCACAACAGCACCGCGCCCATGCTCGCCGCCTGGCCGATGCAGTAGGTGTTGATGTCGCACGTCATGTATTGCATCGTGTCGTAAATTGCGAGTCCCGCCGACACGCTGCCGCCGGGCGAGTTGATGTAGAAATGCACGTCCTTCTTCGGGTCGGTCATTTGCAAAAACAGAAGCTGGGCAACAATGACGTTGGCGATGCCGTCGTCCACCGGCGTGCCGAGGAAAATGATGCGGTCAACGAGGAGCCGCGAAAAAATGTCGAACTGGCGCTCGCCGCGCGCCGTTTGCTCGATAACGGTAGGATAAGGAATGATCGAATTTTGCATCTGAAATAACTACTTCATTTTTGCCGCAAGTAAAGGCGGGAAGTTTTAGCCATGGCTGGCTGAAAACATTTTCCACAGCAGCACAAAGCAGCTTGCAAAATCCTGCGGCTGCTCATTCACCCACTTCGTCACCGCGTCCGGCGCGAACCACGCGCCCGTCTCAATTTCGTCAGGATGCAAAACGAACGGCCCTTCGCGGTCGCAGCGGTAAACCCAGCAAAACTCCCAGCCGGTCTCCTGGCGAGCCTCAATTTTGAAGAGCCGTTGCGGTGGCTGCGACAGGTGCAGGCCGATTTCCTCGCGCACCTCGCGCACGGCGCACGCGTCATAAGCTTCGCCGGTGTCAAGATGGCCGGATGCCGAGGAATCCCATTTGCCGGCGGCAATGTCCTTTTTCATCGAACGCTTCTGGAGGAAAATCTCGCCACGCGCGTTGAACACCAGCACATGCACCGCGCGATGCCACAGTCCTCGTGCATGAACCTCGCGTCGCGTGTTCTGCCCGATAACCTCGTCGCGCTCGTTGACCACGTCAAAAATCTCGTCGTTCATGCGCGAAAAATAGACATGAACACCAGCCAGGTCGAAATCTTTCTGCCCAGTATTCTTGCAATTCAAAACCGCCGCCGCAAGTCGTTGAGCAAGTCATTGATTTTCATGACATTCCCGACTCAGATTTCATTTGCCAGAACCGGCGGTTGGACTTAAATTAACTCTCGTTATTAAATCAGCCATGTCAAACGTCGCAAAAGCATCATCGTCGGCGAGTGATTTGCTCAAGAACTCCACGCTTTACCGCGAGTTTCAGGCGGAACGCGAGGAAATCCTGCGTCACAAGTGGATTGAGTCCGAAAAGGCCGGTCACGACATCGGTTTCGAACGCGCCCTCACGGATTGGATCATCAAACACCGCGCCTCCTGGCGCAAATCCCGTCAAGCCGCCGCGACCAACTAGATACAAACCAAATCCGTTCCTTTAACGTCGCCCTGCGAGGTGACGAAGGAAAAATGAAAAACAAAACGAAAACGCGAACCAGCCCCGCCAGACGGGAGCCGTTCGCGATTTTTTATGCCTGAGACAACCGTCATCCTCGACGCCCTCGCCATCCAGCGCGCGCTCACGCGCATCGCGCATGAGATTGCCGAGCGCAATGAGCAGAGCACTCAGGTTGCGCTGATCGGCATCCCGGTCGGTGGCGATCATCTGGCGGCGCGGCTGGCGAAAATTTTGTCCGGCATCTGGAACCACGCCGTGCCGGTCGGCATTCTCGACACGACCATGCATCGCGACGATCTGGACGACCGCGTTGCGCCGACCGTGCATCCGACAGACATTCCGTTTGACGTGACCGGCAAGACTGTCGTGCTGGTGGACGATGTGCTGTTCAGCGGCCGCACCACGCGCGCCGCGATGGACGCATTGAATGACTTTGGCCGGCCGAAAAAAATCCAGCTTGCCGTGCTGGTGGATCGCGGCCACCGCGAACTGCCGATCAAGGCGGATTTCATCGGCAAGAACGTGCCGACGTCGCTGGATGAGAAAATTTCCCTGCTGCTCACCGAAGCCGGTGTAGCGCAGGACGAAGTGATTTTGAAAAAGAAATAAATGGCCTGGACCAATAAACATCTGCTCGACATCGAGTCGCTCACGGCGGACGAAATCACCACCGTGCTCGACACCGCGCGCGGCTTCAAGGCCGTCGGCGAGCGCGCCATCAAGAAGGTGCCCGCATTGCGCGGCAAGACGGTCGTGAATATGTTCGTCGAGCCGTCCACGCGCACGCGCATCAGCTTTGAGCTGGCGGCGCAGCGGCTTTCCGCCGACATCGTGAACTTCTCCGCCGAGGCGTCGTCGTTCAAGAAAGGCGAGACGCTCAAGGACACCGCGCTGAATCTTCAGGCGCTCAATGCCGATTTCATCATCATCCGGCACAGTGCGAGCGGCGCGCCGCATTTTCTTTCGCGCGTGGTCAACGCCCACGTCATCAACGCCGGCGACGGCGCGCACTCCCATCCAACGCAGGCGCTGCTGGACTGCTTCACCATCCGCGAGCGCAAAGGCAAGATCGCCGGCCTCAACGTCACGATTCTCGGCGACATCCTTTACAGCCGCGTTGCGCGCTCGGACATCTGGGCGCTGACCAAACTCGGCGCGAAGGTGACGCTCTGCGGGCCGGCCACGCTCGTGCCGAAGACCTTTGAACAGATGGGCTGCCGCGTGACACACGACGTGGACGAGGCGATTCGCGACGCCGACATCATCAATCTTCTCCGCATCCAGCATGAGCGCCAGCGCAAGACGATGTTCCCAAGCATCGGCGAATACACGCAGCTTTTCGGCCTCAACAAGGCGCGGCTCGCCAAGACCAAGCCCGACGCGCTCATCATGCATCCCGGCCCGATCAACCGGGGCGTGGAGATTGACAGCGAGATTGCCGACAGCGGGCGCTCGATGATTCTGCAGCAGGTGACGAATGGCCTCGCCGTGCGCATGGCCGTCCTGTTCCTCGTGAACGGCGGGAAAGTCCCCGTGGACGCGGCGGGGAACTAAGACTTCGCTTTCAGTCCCCTTAACCTTTTCTCTCTACGCTTTCTTCCAGAAAATCAGGAACAACCCGAACAATCCCAGCGCCGTGCCGCCGATGTAAAGGTGCATGGCCTTGTCGCCGGGCGAGCCGGTGAACACATTCTGCAACTGGCCGCCGACGGATTGCCCCAGGTTGTGCCCCCACACCAGCACCAGAATGCCGACCACCAGACAGATGACCCCGATGATTCTTTGCATAAAAGCTTTGGCGGGTCAGGCACCCTTGCGTTTGACGAACCCGATCAGCACGAGCAGCACCACCGCGCCGACAAACGCGGAGATCAGGTTGCCGAGCAGGCTGACCGAAACGATGCCGAGCAGGCCAAAGAGAAATCCCCCCAGCAGCGCGCCGATGACGCCGACCACCAGGTTGCCGACGAGGCCAAAGCCGTGGCCCTTGACCACCGCGCCGGCCAGAAACCCGGCCGCCAGTCCAATCAGAATAAACCAGAGCAAGTTCATACGCGGGCAATCTTGGTCAGATTTAAGCCGAATGCAATAAAATCTTGGCTGCCTTGACGCCTTGGTTCCGGCGCTGGCTTCCGCGCTGTTTTGCTGTGGTTCGGGAACCAGGCCGCGCCCTTACTTCTTCCAGAAAATGAGCAGCAAGCCGAACAGCCCGGTGCCGAGGCCGGTGAGATAAAGCTTCATCGCCTCGTCCACGGGTGCACCGACGAAGGTCATTTTCATCCGCGAAGCGAACGAGACGCCCACATCGTGACCCTTCACGATGAGCAGCACGCCGAGGACGACGCAGATGACGCCGATGCCTTTACGCATGGCCCGTCAGTGAGTTTCGCCGCCGGCCAGACCTTTGAGAATCGCCAAGCCGCTCGAAGTGCCGAGCCGCGTGGCCCCCGCCGCGATCATCGCGAGCGCCGTGGCCGTGTCGCGGATGCCGCCGGAAGCTTTCACGCCGAACTTCTCACCGACGGTGGCGCGCAGTAGTTTCACGTCGGCCACCGTCGCGCCGGCGGTGCTGAAGCCGGTGGACGTCTTCACAAACTGCGCGCCGCTGTCCACGATGAGCGAGCAGGCGCGGACTTTCTCCGCATCGGTCAGGAGGCACGTTTCCAAAATCACTTTCACCGGGCGCTCGGCGGCGGCCTCCACCACGTCACAAAGTTCGCGGAAAACATATTTGTCATCGCCGGCCATCGCGCCGAGCGGGAAGCCGACGGTGCTGACGACCTTCACGTCCGAGCCATCGAGGAAATGCCGCGCGGCGGCGACCCAGCCGCCGTTGACGCAGACGGCGAAGAACCGGTGTTCGTGCGCCTCGACGCAGAGCTGCTCGATCTGCGCGGCGCTGGCGTCCGGCTTGAGCAGGGCGTGGTCAATGTAGGCGGCGAGCTGCGCGGCGGAAAATTCAGTCGTATTCACCGGTGAAATTTAGCCGCAGATGCACGCAGATGAAATACAGATTTTTCCGCCGGCCAATTGTAGCGGGTTCAGGCAAACTTGACCCAGTATGACCAGACTCCGGGGGAAAGCGCCAGAGGGCTGGCGCAGTCCAAAACGCTGGCGAGTGATTCGACAAGCTGTTTTGGTCAGCACCAAAACGACTTTTGCCAGCGTCATGAAAGCTTTTGCCAGCACCAAAGCGACAAAAGCGGAAACAAAAGTCGGATACCTCAAAGCAAAAGTTACTTTTGCCATGACTGAATCAGCTTTTGCCAGCGTCTTGGCAGCTTTGGTCGAAGCCAAAACAGCTTTTGCTTTGGCAAAAGTTGATTTGACGCTGGCAAAAGCTTTGAGGACGAAGGCAAAAGCTGCGAAAAGGCCAATGAAAGCGTGAATTGTTGAAGATTTGCTTGAAATGACCCAGCGCCACCTCACCTCGACCATCCCCCGTTTCACGGCGGAGAGGGAGAAACGTGCGCCGGGTCTTGGGAAAGCCCGGCGACTGGACTGGCCATACCGTTATCTGGAAAACCAACCGGACTGCGCTGGCTCCCAAGCGCAGAGGCTGTCAGACGGTGGAGCCGGTCATTTTATCGGGCGACTCCATAAACGGACGGGGATTCATGATTCGGGATGCTGGTGCGTTCCCTTCTTCATCGCTTCGCCATCCAGCTCATCCTTTCTCAATTCCTCGTCAATATGCTCGTCGGCATCGGGAGCCATTGGATCAACCTTGTCCTGTCCCCGGTCAATCATGAAGAGGATAAAGCCCATCAACAGAACCAAAAAGGACCGTGCCGTGTGACATACGATTGCGTTGTGAAAATATTCGGGGTTGCCCGCCTTCGTGAGAACCTCGTGCGAGGAAGAAAGAAATGCCGAATACCGGGTCCCTCCGCCCGACGGCGCGTGGGTAATGCCACGATATTGGTCATATCCGGCGCTCGCCAGCAATAAAAGGCCAGCCGCCATGAGTATGAATGAGCCAATGCGCATAAGGATAGAGTCGCCTACAGCCCAATGTCCGGCCGAGTTTGCCGCCAGCCCGTTGGTTTCATCCCGCAACGCTATGCCCGTCGCCCAAGGGTGTCCAGCAGGTTTCTGCCGGGCTTATTCCTCCGCGAAAAGGTATTCCAAATCCATCGCGGTGAGGCTGCGGGCAAAGCCTTCTTCGCCGAGCACATCGGCAATGGTCTTGGCCTTGCTCTGCTGAAGTTCCCAGATCTTCTCCTCGACGGTGCCGGGCGCGATGAGGCGGTAGGCGTTCACGGTCTGGGTCTGGCCAATGCGATGGGAGCGGTCAATGGCCTGCGCCTCCACGGCGGGATTCCACCAAGGGTCGTAGAGGACAACATAGCTGGCGTTGGTGAGGTTCAGGCCGGTGCCGGCGGCGCGCAGACTCAGGAGGAACACGCACGCGCCGGTCTCCTTCTGGAAATTGGCCACGACGGACTGCCGGTCCTTGGTCTGGCCGGTGAGGATATGGGTGTGGATGCCGCGGGCGTGGCATTCCTTCTCGAGCAGTTGCAGCATCTGCACGAACTGGGAGAATACGAGCACCTTCTGGCCGTCGGCGATGAGCGGGTCGAGCAGTTCGAACAACGTGTCGGTCTTGCCGGAGGCGGTGTCGTTGCCGACGAGCGCGGGATGACAGCACACTTGGCGCAGGCGGGTGAGCGCGGCAAGGACATGCATCTTGGATTTGTTGAGTCCCTGAGTCTCCACGGCCTTCATGACCTGGTCGCGGCTGCGGCGGAGTTCGGCGAGATAGAGCATCCGCTGGTTTTCGCCGAGCGGGCAGTCGCGCCGTTCCTCGATGCGGTCGGGCAGATCTTTCGCGACATGCTTCTTCAGGCGGCGGAGCAGGAGCGGGCGCAGCTTGGCAGACAACCGCCGGCGCGCGATGCGCTGCTCGGATTCGGCGTTCTCGCCGCGCGGTTCGTAGTTGTCGAGAAATTGTTCCTGCGTGCCGAGGTAGCCGGGCTGGATGAAGTCCACTATGCTCCAGAGGTCGAGCAGGCGGTTTTCGAGGGGCGTGCCGGTGAGGGCAATTTTGTTCTCGCACTTCAACTGCTTGACCGACTGTGTGACCTGGGCGCCGGGATTCTTGATGAACTGCGCCTCGTCGAGGATGACGGCGCGGAAGGCAAACTTGTGGAACTCCTCGAGGTCGCGGCGGAGCAGCGCGTAGTTCGTGACGATGATGTCGTGCTGGGGAATCTGCTTGCGCAAATTGTGCCGGGCCGCGCCGCTTTCGAGGACGAGCACCTTCATTTCGGGCGTAAACCGCGCGGCTTCGCGCTGCCAGTTATGCAGCACGGACGCGGGGCAGATGACGAGCGAAGGCTTGGGATTCTTCTTGTTCTGTTCCTTGAGCCACGCGAGCCACGTCAACGTCTGGAGCGTTTTGCCGAGACCCATGTCGTCGGCCAGAATGCCGCCGAGCCGGACTTGCACGAGATGCGCGAGGAAATCAAAGCCGTCCTTTTGATATGGCCGCAGCTCGGCCTGGAGCAATTTTGGCAAATCGGCGGAGGGAACGCCCTTGAAATCGCGGACGCGCTCGCGCAAGGCCAGCGCCTCCGGCGAATCCACGAAGCGCTGCAATCCGTTTTCGTCGAGATGCGCGACGTGTTCGAGGCCGACCTTTTGCGGCACGGCAATCAGGCCGTCCACGCCCATGTCGGCCATGGCCTCGTGCGCGCCCTGCACGGCGTTGGTGTCGAGCTCGACCCAGCCAGCGTTGGGCAGCTTCACAAAGCGGCTGGTCGCGGCGGCGAGGCGTTCGAGATCGGCCTTGGAGAGCTTCATGCCTTCCGCTTCCCACTCGGCCGAGACGGACAGCCAGTCTATGCCGCTGCCCTTGACGACCAAGCGCGGCTTGAGCTGGCGCGGCTTCAGGAACAGATGATGGAACGCCGGATTGCCGAGAAACTCCGCCTCGACGGGCTTGGCCGCCCACGCGTCGGCGAGCGAGCCGAGAAAGTTTTCATTGGCGTCGCCAATCCACAGGCCGGGTTCCTGCATGAACCAGTCGAGCTTGCGCAGCCATTGGATGGCCGGGTCCAGGCGCGGGTCGTCGAGGATCTCCGGCTTCTCGCCGGGCTTGATGGCGCGGTTGTGCGGCGTCCATTCATGGCCGCTCCAGACCCAGGTGCTCTTGTCGCGCGCACTCGTCGCGAGCAGGCGCAGGCGAACGGTGTCGTCGAGCAGCTCAAAAACAAACTGCGGCGACGCGGGATGCGCGACGCAAAGCTGCTCCCAGTCCACGCCATGATTGGCCTGCGACTTGCGCAGATGCAGCAGCAGCCGGTGGCTCAGCTTGCGCACGGGCACGGCGGGTTTCTGCGCGAGAAATTTCAGGACGCCGGTGGGCGGGGCGTTGCGCAGCAGGAAAAATTCATTGCCCACGAGCGCCACCGGCGACTGGCGGTTGAAGAACTTCGCATCCGCCACGGAATGATTGACGCCGTCCGGCAGAGCAATGCGGTGCGTAAAAGAAAGTTCCTTGTCGCCGTTCTCGAGATGCGGCGAGAGCGCGATGATGTGGCCGTGAAAGAAAATCGGCTGGCCGTTGGCGGCGGATTCGAGGCGGTTGGTGTGGCCCCAGCGCGCAAGCCATTGCAGCAGCTCGGCGTCGGAGAGCAGCAGCGTGGTGGCGTTGTTCGCGCGCTCGCGGTGCGTCTCGTAAATCCACTGGATGAATTCCCAGTCCCACGGCGTGAACAGCTCCTGCTCGTGCGCGGCGCGGACGACGAGGTCAACGAGGTCGTGGAGCGAACGCGCCTTCTCGCCGGTGCGCGGCCGCAGCAGCAGAAATTGAATCGCAAGCCGGTAGCGCGATGGCTCCTGTTCATCCGGCTGCGGCTGGCAGACGACACGCAACGTCGCACGCGGCGTGTCGAGGTGCAGCGGTGCGGGCGGCGAGAGCCAGTTTTCCAGTTCCCGGACGAGCTGCGCTTCCTGCTCGGCCTCCTCGGCGCGGGCAAAACGGTCGGCGCTGGCGTGGGGCTGAAGCTCCGGCGGCACGGAACGCTTGGCGCGCAGGAACAAAAATGCCAGTTCCTCGAGCCGTGCCTTGCCGGTGAGGGCGAGCAGCTTGGTCCACCAGTCAGTCGCCGGAAAGTCGCGGCGCGAGAGCGAGAGCTTCTCAAAATAATCCTCCAGCGCGAGCCACGCGCGCTGCGAGTCCGGGCACGCGGCGAACGTGCGCAGGATTTCCTCGCGCTCGGTGACGGTGGTTTTGGAGTCGGACAGTTCGCGGCGCAGGTCGGCGAAGGCCCCATAGGTCTGCGACAGCACCTTGTGGTGCGCGTCGTATTTGTTGGCGCCGGTGCGCGGCGTCCCGTTTCCGTTTCTGATTGGTGTTCTCGGCATCTGAGGCAAAAGAGCAAAATTACTATGTTCTATCATTTCGACACAACCTGCGTTGCCGGTCAATCCGAAATGAAAAGTTTTTTGGTCGGGCGGTTTCCGGGCGATTGACGCAGGCGCGTTTTCTGATAGATTGTCCGGCCTTTTATGAACCGCAATCCACACGTCACAGTTGTCGGTGCCACCGGTGCCGTCGGCATCGAAATGATCAAGACCCTCGAAAAAAGGAATTTTCCCGTGGGCAAGCTCACCTTGCTCGCGTCCGCCCGCTCCGCCGGCAAAAAGCTCAAGTTCAAAGGCCAGGACATCACGGTCAAAGAGCTGACGAAGGATTCGTTCGCGGGCATTGACATCGCGCTCTTCAGCGCGGGCGGCAGCATCTCGAAGGAGTTTGCGCCCATCGCCGTGCAGGCCAGCTGCGTGGTCGTGGACAATTCCAGCGTGTTCCGCCAGGACCCGAACGTGCCGCTCGTCGTTCCGGAGATCAACGCCGACGATGTCAAGAAACACAAGGGCATCATCGCCAATCCGAACTGCACCACGGCCATCACGCTGATGGCGCTGTATCCGCTGCACCAGGCGTTTGGCGTGAAGCGTATTTTCGCCTCGAGCTATCAGGCCGTCAGCGGCACCGGCGCGAAGGCGATTGAAGAACTGGAACGCCAGGTCAGCCAGATCGTCCACAAACAGCCGGTGACCAAGGAAGTTTATCCGCACCAGATCGCCTTCAACGTGCTGCCGCAGGTGGATTCGTTTCTGCCCAGCGGCTACACCAAGGAAGAGATGAAGATGGAAAACGAAGGCCGCAAGATCATGCACCACGCCGCGTTCAAGGCGAGCGTGACGTGCGTGCGCGTGCCGGTGTATCGCTCGCATTCCATCGCCGTCAGCGCGGAATTTGACAAGCCCGTGTCCGTGGCCGCCGCGCGGGCCGTGCTCCTCAAGGCGCCCGGCCTGGATGTCGTGGACGAGCCGGAGAATAAAAAATATCCGATGCCGCTCTTCACCTCCGAGAAATACAACTGCGAAGTCGGCCGACTCCGCCTGGACTGCGCGCTCGACAACGGCCTGTGCTTTTGGGTGAGCGGCGACCAGTTGCTGCGGGGCGCGGCCCTGAACGCCGTGCTCATTGCGGAAGAGCTGCTGAAGTAACCTGCCACCGCCGGCACCCGGCCGGGCCGGCGGTTTACTTTTGGCTGCCGTTGGGCAGCCTCCCTTTTTTGGGTTTTAGTAACCATCCGGTTACTTTTTATTGGAGGCGGCTGAAACTTCTGCTATCTTATGCACGTCATTAACGATGAGCATGATGCATTCTTTGTTCTCTTGTCCGCCGGACAAAATTCTACCTGGGGTTTGGTCGTGAGCCGGCCGCGCCAGCCGGAAGCCGCCGCTGCCAATGTTTTCCAGTTCAGCCTGGCCGGCCTGATCGTTTTCACCCTCGCGCTGATTGCGGGCGCGTCGTTTCTCACCTACAAGCTCACCGCCGGTGGCCGCCCGAAGCTTGCGGACACGTTTGTGGTGGATCCGAACGACAAGAGCCGCTCCGTCCATGTCGGGCCGTGGGGCGAACTGGTCACGCGCGATATCTCGCTGGAACGCCCAGCGGAATATCTCACGGCGGAAGTGTCCGACCCGCAGCCGGAAGTGTGGACGTTTACCGGCCTCAAGCCCGACGCTCTGAAGGCGTTTCTGGTGAAAAACGGCCTGACCGACGCCCAGGCCGCGGCAGCGCTGGCGCCCGGGACGGTGGCGGGAACCAGCACCGGCACGCAGCTCACGCCGTCCGCCGACTTTTTATATTCCCTCAGCCCGGAGACCCGCCAGAAGCTCTACGCCGCCTTCGCCGGCTACAACATCAACCTCTACCTCGACTACCCCTACATTTTTCCCGCCAACACCATCGCCTCCATTTACGCAGATGACCGGCTGCAGCCCGACGACGTGGCGCTGCTGAAGCGGCTCGTTTATCCGAACGGCTCCGCGCAACAGCTCGCCGACTACCAGTTCCTGCTCAACCAGATTCCGACCGCCGACCGGCGCGTGGCGCTGTCCCGCGCCCTCTCCCGGCAATCCGCCGTCTTCGCCGGGCTGGCCATCAAGCCGGACACGGACATTGACAAGCTCGCCTCCTACTGGGGCAACATGCCCAACGTCCGCTTCACCGACATCCGGCCCCTCATGGAATCGCTCAAGCGCCTGCCCGAAGGCGGCAACCTCAGCCTGCTTTACCTCCTGCCCAAGTTCGCGCGCGACCGGCTTTACACCTTTCCGCTGCCGCCGCTGCCCGGCGATCCGATCATGGACTGCCACTGGACGACGTTCAATTTCAGCAGCGACACGCCTGACAACCGGTTCAACGACCCAGCCTACGCCGTGCAGTTCATCCAGAAAAACTATTACCAGATCGCCGCCCCGTCCCTCTACGGCGATGTTTTGCTGCTGATGAATGACAAGAACGAGATCAAGCACTCCGCCGTGTTTCTGGCCGACGACCTCGTCTATACCAAGAATGGGAACAACTACCGCCAGCCCTGGATGATCATGCGGATTTCCGATCTCCTCGCCACGTATCCAGACAATCCGCCGATGCGGCCCATCTACATGCGGTTGAAAGTGGATTGAACCGCCAAAACGCCCGGGTGCAAATGGATTTCAAGTCAATTCACCTACGGCTTGGTGGTGTCCTTGGTGAAGGCGCTCAAGTTCTTGATCTTGGCCGCCTTGGCCGCGTCCATCACGTTTACGATGCAGAACCACGGGGCTTTCTTGTCGGCGCGGATGGCAAGCTTCACGTCCGGGTCCTTCGCCGCCGCCGCCATCAAGTCCGCGTCCAACTGGTCGGTCGTCACGGGCAGGTTCTTGTCACCCAGCCGGAATTTGCCGTCGGCGTCAATGCTCACCACCAGCGGCGGATGTTCCTCCGCGCCTTCTTTTTTGGCCTGCGTGGATTCCGGGAGCGCCAGCTTGAGCAGCGGCTGCTGCTTGAAGGTGGTCGTGACCATCAGGAAAATCAGCAGCACCACCAGCACGTCAATCAACGCCACGATGATGACGGCGGGCGGCGAACGGCGTTTGTGGACGATGAAACGCATGGAGTAGTTTTAAATTTTTAGTGTTTAGTTTTTAATTCGGATAAAGACTGGGCGAGGCGCAAACTCAAAACTTAAAATTCAAAACTAAAAACTTTTTCATTTGCGGTATTGACGGCGGATGAATTCGTCGCACAGGGTTTCCATCTCCACGGCCAGGACTTCCACCTTTTTGGTGAAATAGCTCCAGAAGATGAGCGACGGGATGGCGATGAGCAGACCGGCCAGCGTGGCGCGAAGAATGAGCGCGATGCCTTCGGCAAGTTTCGCGGCGTCGTTCAGCCCGGACTGGCCGAGGTCGCCAAAGACGGTCATCATGCCGGCAATGGTGCCGACGAGGCCGAGCAGCGGCGCGATGCCGACGATGACTTCCAGCACGACGAGGCCGCGTTCGAGGTGGACGACTTCGTGGCGCGCGGCGGTTTCGAGCGAATCCATGTTGTCGTCCTTCGGCCAGTCCAGCCGGTCGGCGGCGAGCTGGATGAGGCGGCCGAGCGGCGACGGGTTTTGTTCGCAGAGGCTGCGGACGGCCTTGGCGTCCTCGCGCGTGCGGCATTCGGCCAGCGCGGTGATGATGGCGTGCGGGACGACGGTATTCCAGCGCAGCATCCAGCCGCGCCAGAAAATGACGCCGATGCACACGACCGAAGTCAGACCGAGCAAAATATAAACAGCATTTTCCATAAATAAAATTTCGCGACGACAGTCTAATCCAGACTGTAGTAGAACGTGAAGGTCATTTCCCGGAAATTTGCGCCGATCTGCCGTCGCATATCCGACGGCCATTGGGCAAATGGAGCGGACTGCTCGATGGCATCGACGCAATAGTAGGCAAGCACCTCGCCGACGCTGGAGCCAATGATTCTGCACTCGGTAACCGTGCCATCGGTATTCAGATGAAAGTAGATCGTCACCTTGCCCGTACGGTCATAGGCGTATTGCTGTTTATCGAGGATGTCAAACCAGCGTTGTTGGATGGCCTCAACGAGAGCGCTGTCATAGGCACCGAAAGGTGTGGCGATAGCATCGAGCGATGCATGCGAGGCGTGGCGACGCACCCCACCATCCTGTTGCATCTCTTGGCCGGCAAACTGGTTGGATTGGGCCAGAGCCTCGCGGATGGTTCGCGGCCGCGGCTTCGGCTGGTCTTCCGGCTTGGTGGTGTCTTCGGGCTTGCCCGGCTGCAACGCGCCGGGATTCAGCGCGGCGGCCGGCTGGGCTTCCGCCGGTTTTTCCTCGGACGGTTTTTGCGGCGGCGTGGGCGTGGCCGGCTTGGCCTTGGTCGGGCGCGGCGCATCCTCGGTCTTGGGCATGAACTGCTGCCGGCCGTTCAGCTTGGGCTGGTTGGAATCCACCGTGGCGTCGGGATTGGCGGCGCGGGAATTTTTGTCGGAATAATACTTCGCCGACTTGGGCGCGTCAGCCGACGCCTGTGACACGTCCAAAAAGATGGTCGGGTCCACGTTCTGGACGACTGGTTTGGGTGGCACCATCACGAGCTTGTGGCGCGCGGGCGGAAAGAGCTTTTTCAGCCAGCCGGTCTTCTTCTCCGCCTCGTAACCGCCCCAGACCACGAGATGCACGAGCAGGGAAAACAACAGCGCGAGCAGCAGCCTTTCTTTTTCAAGACGGCTGAAGCGCAGGGAACCCAGTTCTGTGGGCGGACGAACCATGAACCTTAATTTTGCCGCACCTGCACGTCTCCGGCAACTGATAGATTTGGGTGGGGCGCGTTTTCCCGCCTTGCAGTTTGGCGGCGATTTGCTTTCATCGCGGCATGTCAAAGGCTTCGCTGGCTGCCATCGTCAAACATTGCGAGCGCATCTTCCGCGCGTGCGACACCGGCGACTACGAAGGCGCGTTGAACGGCTTGCAGGTGGAAAATTTCGGCACGGTCACGCGCATCGCGGCGACCGTGGACGCCAGCCTTGCCACGGTGAAACTTGCCATCGCGGCCAAAGCGGATTTGCTGATCGTGCATCACGGCCTGTTCTGGAGTCCGCGCCAGCCGTGGACGGGGAAGAACTATGAGCTGCTCCGGTTGTTGGCGGAAAACAACCTGGCGATTTATAGCTCGCACCTGCCGCTCGATGCGCATCCCAAGCTGGGCAACAACGCGCTGCTTTGCGCCGCGCTGGGCTTGAAAAGCTTGAAGCCATTTTTCTTCAGTCACGGGCAGAACATCGGCCTGCAATCGGCGACCACCATTGCACTTTCCGAGCTGGCGCAGAGGCTGGAACGCGCGACCGGCGAAAAGCCAAAAATAATTCCCGGCGGAAAAGAGATGTGTGAACGCATCGGTGTGGTCACCGGCGGCGCGGGCGGCGACTTGACGTTGGCGGCGGAAGCCGGCGTGGACACCTTCATCACCGGCGAAGGGCCGCACTGGGCCTTCGCGCTGGCGGAGGAGCTGGGACTGAATGTTTTTTACGGCGGCCACTACGCGACGGAGACGTTTGGTGTGAAGGCGCTCGCGGCGGAGCTGGCCCAGCAATTTAAGCTGCCGTGGAAATTTCTCGACCACCCGACGGGGCTGTGACAGCTCAGGCGCGTTCGAGTTTGGCGCGGCCTTTTTCGCGCAGAAATTCATCGAGTCTTCGGCCGAGCGTCGTCCAGTTTAATTCACCTTCGGCCAGCGCGCGGGCGCGTTTGCCCATCGCCTCACGCTCCGTCGCATCGGTCAGGATTTGATCAAGCGCTGCATTGGGCGCGGTGAAGTCGTCGTAAATGACGCAGGCGTTTTGTTGCTTGAGCGTGGGCACATGGTCGCCGATGGAATTGCAGATCAGCGGACGGCCCACGGTGAGGTAATCGTTCAGGCGGATCGGGCCGCGAAAATGGTTGAACGGCTTGTCGTCCTCGATCATCACGAACAGGTCGCAGGCGGCGAGATGCGTGGACACGTCCGCCGCCGGCACGCGGCCGGTGTTGCGGACCGGAAAACCGGAGCGGAAGATCTGCGGGTAATCCTCCTGCTTGCACGGACCGACGAAGTAGAAGATCAGCTCGCGGTCGGTCAATTTTTTGAAGCGCTCCCAGAGCTTCAGGTAAGCCGGGATCTCCGCCGCAAACATATAGTTGGTGCTGGTGGTGCGGCCAATGATAAGCGCGGCGGCGGGCAGACCCAACTTTTTGCGCGCCGCATCACGGGCCGGCGGCGCAGATGTTTCCGTGTCGCAGCCGGATGGCAGCAGCAGGGCGCGTTCAGCCGGCACACCCACCTGTTCGATCAATTTTTTCAGCAGCGGGCGCGATGTGACGGTGCACAGGTCGGTGACGCGCTTGAGACCGTATTCGAGGCGGTGGCTCAGGTTGTAAATCGGTTTGGTAAAGGAGCGGTTCAAGTGCCCGTGGACGCCGCCGTCGGTGAACAGATCCGCCCAGTCAGCCACGAACAGCGCGTCGGGATGGAATTTTTTGGCGAACCAGTAGGGCAGCGACACGTTCGGCAGGTGGTCGGAAACAATATAAACGTCATAACGGCGGCCGGGCATTTTCATCGAACGGCGCAAAATGTCCCACGGACAGCAACCAGTCGCGCCGTAACGCAGGTTGGACAGAAACCAAGGCATTTCCACCACGCGTACGCCGCGGTCAAAGGATTCGACCACCCGCAGCGAGCGTTGCGGCGAGGTGGTCATCACAGTGGCGTCCCACCCGCGCGCGGCCAGGATGCGGGCGAGGTTGAAGTTGCGGAAGTAAGTGGCGCGTGCCCGCCAGTTGTGGTTGAGGAACAGGATTGACATTTTCCGTCCTCCTGCCAGCGATTGTGCGTCAGTCATGCAGCTAAAAAAGGTTTTAATTACCAGGGTTTCGTGCGATGCCAGCAAAACGACTTAAACGGCTGAAACTATAAGTCCATACCCAAGCGCACAAGCATTATTCTCCCATCTGCTGCGGCTGGGAAAATCCGAGGGAAACGCGGCTTCCGGCCAGTCTGTCAAACGAATTTAATGCGCCTGTGATTGAAAAACAGATAGCCAGACAAAAAAACGCCGGTCAGGAAAGCCGCCAACGTCACGTAAAGCGGCCCGCTCGGCAGGCGGAAATCAAATTCCACCGTGTGCTGGCCCGGTGGCACTTGCACGCCGCGCATGAGATAATTGCAGCGCAGCAGCGCGGCCGGCTGCCCGTCCACGGTCACGCGCCAGTTTGAATCATATTTGTCATCGAGTAACAAAACCGACGGAGTGGTGGCGTTGGCGGTGAACACGATTTTTTTGGGTTCGTAACTTTTGAATTCCACCGTGCCGGAATTTTCATTCGTCGCCACGGCCGGCAGATCTTTTTGCGGTGTGGAGATCAAAACCGTTTTCGCCGGGTCAAAATCCAGGTCGGCGAGCGTTTTCAAGTTGGCCGGGTCATTCGTGCTGACCAGCCAGTTGGAATAAAGTTTGGCGCGAGGCAGGGCACCGGTGAAATCAAACAGCGCGTAGCGGCCATTGTCATCCGCGACGGCGGTGAGTTCTTCGAGCTGTTGCGGTTGGAGAATGCCGGGCTTGGGCACAATCTCAAAACGCTGGACAATGCGGAAACGATGCTGGGCGGGATCGAGCTGCTGGTTCATCACGTCAAGGTAGCCAGCGGGGCCAAGCAAATAGCGGGTGTTGGAAAGCTCCCAGCGGCGGGCAAGCAGCTGTGCCGATTCCTGTGAGCCCCTCGGGGACAGCGCCTCCAGATATGTTTTCAAATCTTGCGCCAGACGCGACATCTGGATCCAGTCCAGACATTGGATGTTGTAATACGGGAAATGGTGCTGCATCCACTCGATGCGATAAACTTGCTCGAATAATTCCATTCCTTCCGGTGTGCGGAACGGCAGGTCAGCCACGCGGTGTTCGTAGGGCTTGTCGCGCAGGAAGTCAACGATGGGATTGAGCGTACCGACTTCGTATTTTTGTTTGTAATCCCAATGAACGATGTAGGGAAGATCGGCGCGGCCCAGATCAAAAAGCAGGAACGCCCCCAGCAGGACGCCGCCGATTTTAGCACGCGGGCCAGAAAAATAGCCGGCAATAATCAATGTCACCATCGCCACAGCCACCGCCAGCAGCAACACAAACCAGCCTACCTGCTCGATGCTGAACCCGGCAATCTGGTTGGCGAGGGTATCATCCGGAAATCCCATTTTTTTGAGGTAGCTGACGAAGCTGGTTTTTTCACCCGCAAAAATCAACCAGCCGAGCAGGCTGCCACCAAGGATCACGGCGCAGGCAAAGGTCCATTTGCGGTCGAAGCCACCCGCGCTTGCCCACCAGCTTTTTAATTGTCCGGTGAGACTGGCAGACTTGGCTGCCGTGATCGTGAGATAACGCTGGCTTAAGGCATGGACGCCATAGGCAAAAAGAATGACCAGCGCCCATGAGACGAAGAACATGAACTTGGCCGGGTTGCGGATGGTGGAGAAATACGGGAGCTTGTAGAGCGTTCCATAAAAAATGGGTGCAAACCGTCCCCACGCCAGCAACAGCGAGATCACCATTGCGACGAACCAAAACCAGATAATTTTTTTCTGCGTGCCTGAAAAAGGTGAATCATTTTTCCGCAGCGATTGGGCGAAGGCCCACGCGGCCAGCAAACAGACAAGGATGCCGGAGTAGTTGTCGCCGCCCGAAAAACGCATCATGCCAGGTGGTGGTGTGCCGGTGGCACCGCTGTCAAGGAAACGGTCAATCTCCGGGCTGCGCCCCATGCCGCCCCAATAAACGCCGCCTTCATACCATTTTTGAACCTGCGGCATCATGTCCTTGGGCGTATCCATTTTATAACCAAAGAGGCCGGGAACAATGACATTAAGTGTTTCCAGCTTGGGCAGGCTCCATTGCGTGGCCCAGTCCCAATGTTGCAACCTGGTTTCGGAGTCCGACACCGTGCCGGCCACCCCCTGAATCTGGGTGCTGATCAGCGCGGTGACGGTTTGCGTGGCCATAAATCCGGCGAAAACTGCGATGACTGTCACCCGCCCGATCCCCCGCAAAATTTTCTGCCCCATGCTGCCGGGGAATTCAACCAGCGTTTTGTAAAAGATAAACATCGCGACCGCCATGCTATAGAGTGCTCCGATGTCCGCCGCTTCAATGACGTTGATGCCGATGCAAAAGCCGGCCAGCATGAACCGCGTCCAGCGGATAAGCCGGGGAGTTTCTGCCGTATTGGCCATGACGAGTGCCAATGCGAGAAAATTAAAGCCCAGGGCGATTTCGCCGGAGGCCACGCCCCAACAGGCATTGCCCAAGTAAGTTGAACCCAAGGCGGTGGCGAGTGCGCCGAACAGGGCCGCAAACGTGGAAAGTTTAAGCGCGCGGAAAAATGTCCACGCTCCCAAACCAAGGATGAACAGTGCAATGGGCGCGTAGAATTTTGCGTAGCCCACCGGCCCCAAGGCGAGTTTAATCAAGGCGGTGATTCCCAAAGTGAACGAGCCGGTGCTAAAGCCCACATCATTCAAATCATCCCACATCCCCGTCATTGCTCCGGGAAGTTTGAGCCAGTTCACATTTTGCTGGCCAAGCGGGCCGTCATTGGAAAAATGGATGTAGTCCGGCAGGAAACTTCGCCAAAAAAGAATTGCCAGCACGGCTATAAACAATGAAGCCACAAGGACGAGGCCAACATTGCCACGAGCCACAGGAGCGGTGAATTTATTTTTCATTTATTCTGGTCAAGTGTTGTTGACACTGTTTTCAGTTGTCTGTTCAACCACAAACTAGGGAGTCCAGGTGTCCCAATGTGGGTGTCAGAAAGCCATCCATGGAATAGCACATCGGTTTGAATTTATGATTGTCCAATCCGTTAAGTGAATCACAAAAATGTGAAATAGGTTATGAATTTATTTTTTTGAAGAAACGGGTTTGGTCTTGTTTTCGGCCTGTAGAACTTTTGTTTTGGAATCCCATAAAGACTGCCGGAGATACAAGATGGAGACCGGCAGTGATTCCAACATGATCCGATATTCGTGCAGCGCGCCAGCGAGCATTTGGCCGCAGAAAAAGAGCAGGAGAACGACTTTTGTGCCGAGTTCGAGTCTTGTGCGCATGGGCAAAAACATTGCGGCAACAAAGGTGCCAGCGTTAACAAAGATAAAATGATTCCAATCGGGCGTGAAAAGCTCCTTGATATTGGTGGCCAAAGTCATGAGTTTTCCCGACGAGTCGCCACGTGTGAGGTCTTGGGTTAAAATCTCGATTTTTCCATCAACAAGAAGCGTAACGCCAATTTTAAGAAACAACGTGGATACAACTGCGGTGGCAAAATAGATGATTTTCTTCCGCAAGTCTAAATCAGTGAAAAAAAACAGCACGGCAGTGATCAGCACTGTTTCTTTGAAAAGATAGCCGATGAAAATTATGACGAGCATCAATGTATATTTTTTCCGTTGCCAGAGCAGGTAGCTTAATGTGAAAAACAGCATGGAAGGCAAATCCCACGGATATGAGTAATGTTCTGCTCGTGGCGTGAACATATAAAAAAGTCCGGCGAAGCATCCCAATATTACGAAGACAGGATCTTCCACGAGAAAAATCAACATTACAAAAAAAGCGAAAAGCCAGCAGCCATGATACAGGCCAAAAACATGCTGCACATCATCAATATTCACTTGGCCACCTTTGACCACTTCATCAATCAGCCTGCCCGAAATCCACAACCCGCCTACGCGCGGGCGCCAAACCGGATAAAGTGAACTCAGATGAGGATTGGCCTGGGACATCGCGGAGAACACCCAAAAATTGGTGGAATTATTCGGGGTTCCCATCGCCCACGGTTTGATCATGTAGTAATAAGTCACCGAAAGAGACACGGCGATAAAAAGTGCGAACAACTTCACTTTGAAGGCATTGGTAATCAACGGAATTTGCGTGGATTGTTTCATGTCGTGTTCCATATTAAGGACTTATAATTAATTATAGTATGTCGCTTGAATCAGCTTCGTCTCGATTCGACGTAGCGATGGCGCAATCGTAAAGCCTAGGCGTGATCGTTGGGCATTCCTTTAAAAACAATGCGCCGAATCAGCTAACCTTAGGCACACCAATTCTAAGCATTTTCAAAAATAACTGCCATCGATTTGGTCTCAGTCTAATAAATCTTAACATCCACCAGTCGGATCGCGCTCTAATTTTCTTAATTGCTCTGCGCTGTTCAAACACATGACTGCGCATTTTCCAAGTGTCCCGCAGCGCATGCAAATAAGCGTGTTTCACGAATTTCCAATTGCGCGTTAGCAGCAGGGCAATCACAGCTTCGAGCAGATGGAAAAAAACATATGAAACCGCCAGAGCCAGCAAAATGTGCTCTGAATTTTTTAGCAATGTCAACAATCCATTTCTTGTAGCTAAATATCGGGCGTTTGATGTCGTGCGATATTCGACTATAGTTTCTTTGCCTGATGGATTGACGTGAGATGTTCCTCGGTGATGTATTTTAGCATTGGGGACAACAATTGCGCGGTATCCTGCAACCCAAAGCCGAAAGGATAGGTCGTCCTCATCCGCATACATAAAAAACTTATTATCAAACCCGCCGAGTTTGTCAAAAATGGCTTTCTCAATAAGAAAGGCGCATCCGCCAACAACCATTATTCTTTTGATTTCTCTACAGGGCAACGTCTGGCTGAAGGTGCCCATAAAATCCACTCCATCCACCCCGTAAGAATCAGGCTCGTCATCGACATAGGAAAATATCGCTGGTTGTGCGGCCTGCACCTTTTCAGCGCGCACTTCGTTGATCAACTTTTCCAAACAATCGGGTTCGAGCCAGGTGTCTGGATTAATAAAAAATAAATAATTTCCACTGGCGAAATGGGCGGCACGATTGTTGCCTTCGCAAAACCCATAGTTTGCTCCAAGTTCTTTGATTTGAAAATTTAGCAGCTTGTCTTGAAGGCGGCTAGCCAGCTCCATTGTTTTGTCGGAAGACGAGTTGTCCGCCAGAATGATTTCTATATTCGCGGAAATGGTTTGATTGCTCAAACTGGCCAGACATTTTTCAATCCAGCCATAGCTATTATAGGTTAAAACAACCACTGATATTAAAGGCGTTGATTTCATTTCCGAGCATCATTCAAAAGAACCGCCATTCGATAATCAAAAAAACGACCAACTTTACTGTTCCATTCTTGCCGGAAAATAGCTATTTGTTTACTGAACTCTTCGGTTCTGGTTTTAATATCCAAAATCGCCCTCTCGATGGCCTCGGGTTCAGGTGGAACCACATGGCCAATACCTTTCGACTCGATGAATTCACTGAAAAATGAGGTGCTGGTTGTCACCACGGGGACATCGTTGGACAAATAATGGAAAGTTTTGGATGCAAATCCATAATAACTATAGCTATGTTTGCCCGTATTTAAATAAACCGCATAACCACAGAAACAATGGGCAACGATTTCAGCTATACGATCGGAATCAGTTATGTAGCCGTGAAATTTCGTTTGTGCGGGGGCAGTCGACCTAATCGAATCCAGATAGGCCGATTCACCGACAATTTCTAAAGGCATATTATGGCGTTCGGCGATTTCAAATAGAATATCCAAGGCGTGATCTTTACTGGGAAAACCGACATAGATAATAGAATCAACCTTTTTTCTGACAGTTTTGTTCTCGTTGAGGAATACCGGGACGACAAAATTATTCGGATGATTTTTGCCGATCAGTATGCGTGGAGAAAGCCGCCACACTTCATCCGAGTTTTTGGCGGCAAAATCGCTCAAGGTTGTATTTATTCTGCGGTGTAGCCGCACCGCCAGCGAACCGATGTCCGGCAGATAATCGTTGTGAATGGAAACAACCGCCCTTGCCAGCCCAATGCGCTTCAAAAAAACGCCCATCAAACCGCGCGAGCCTTCCACAATCAACAGATCCATGCGCTTGCCTAACCTCTGATTCAAGGTCAACTGCAAAAGACGAAATGATGAAAAAAAACCAAAGAAAATGCTATCCAAGAACTGCCATCTAATCCTCGTCTCCGGACTTGAGAAGATTTGCCGGCCGTTCTCCCAAACAGAAAACTGCTGGGTCAACACGCCGCGCTGAATTAGCAACACCACATTTTTGGCAGAAATTATTTTTGCCCAGGCAGGCTCATTATTTCCATTTCCTACCCATAAGACCACTAATTTTCCGCATGTTCTCATTTTACAATTTTGATGCTTGCTTCAAAATCTGTTTCAAGTTTCTAGTTTCGTAAACGTTTTTATCGCCTCGGCGGGTTTGGGTGTTCTAACGCCAAAAATATTGTCCGACAACTGCTAATTAGGCCGACAAATATCAGAACAATGTTCGTCGCAGTTTCGAATCAAACCAAGTTTATTCTGCCAGAACGTGCGCAGACGTCACGCAATAAACCGTTGCTTGCCATGGCGGCATGGTCGGAATAATTCTGAATTCGGTTCGCTGGTATTTCATTTGATACGAAGACAAGGCACCGTGATGCGGCGTCAAAAACGGTAAAAATCATGGAAATCATGAAATATTTCAATTTCTGTTGTTTCGAGGCTTGTGGTAGCGGCAGAAATGCTGAACAATTTTAATCATTATTTGTATGGTAAAAAAAGCGCTCATCACAGGCATCACCGGGCAGGATGGTTCGTATCTCACTGAACTTTTGCTGGCCAAAGGCTATCTAGTTCACGGCATTGTTCGGCGCACGGCGGCACCGTATCGTGGTTATCTGGACCGGGTACCGGCTACCGCTGGTTCCGACCGGCTGTTTTTGCATCATGGTGATCTGGCTGACGCCGGGTCGCTCCTGCGCCTGCTGGAGAAAATCCGCCCGGATGAAGTCTATAATCTCGGCGCGCAAAGCGACGTGCGCATCAGCTTCGACATCCCCGGCTACACGGCGGACGTGACCGCCACTGGCGTGGCGCGATTGCTCGAAGCCATCCATCAACTGGCTTTACCCGCGAGATTTTATCAGGCTTCGTCCAGCGAGATGTTCGGCAAGGTTCGTGAAGTTCCGCAGACCGAACTCACCCCGTTTCACCCGCGCAGTCCTTACGCCGTGGCCAAGGTTTATGCCTACTGGATCACCCTGAATTACCGCGAATCCTACGGATTTCACACGAGCAACGGCATTCTGTTCAACCACGAATCGCCCCGGCGCGGCGAAAATTTCGTGACCCGCAAAATCACCACCGCGATCGCCCGCATCAAGGCCGGTTTGCAGGAAAAATTGTTCATGGGCAATATCGAGGCCAAGCGCGACTGGGGTTACGCCAAGGAATACGTCGAAGCCATGTGGCTCATGCTGCAGCAGCCGCACGGTGATGATTACGTCATCGCCACCGGTGAGACCCACAGCGTGCGCGAATTTTTGGAACTCGCGTTCGACCGCGTCGGGCTGGACTGGCAGAAGCACGTTGAGATTGATCCCAAGTTTTATCGTCCCGCCGAGGTGGAACATCTGATCGGCAGCGCAGAAAAAGCGCGGAAAAAATTGAACTGGTCGCCGCAGACCAAGTTCGCCGATCTGGTCCGCCTCATGGTTGACGCTGACGTGAAGCTGCTTGCCGAAAGTCGGAAATAGCTGTCGTTACGAAATGAAACGCGCCTTCATAACTGGCATCGAAGGACAAGATGGCTCTTATCTGGCCGAACTGCTGCTGGCAAAAAATTACGAGGTGCATGGCATCTTTCGCCAGTCCACCAACGGCGTTGCGCCGAATCTACAAGCCCTGAAAACCTCGGCCCGGCCTCACCAGAATGCTCTGTTTTTGTATCCCGCTGATTTGGACGACGTGGATTCCATCCGCATTCCCTTGGAAAAGTCCGCGCCTGATGAAATCTATCATCTCGCCAGCCAGAGCCACGTCGGCCAGAGCTTTGAAAAGGTTGAGGAAACCTGCCGCATCACCGGAATGGGTGCCTTGCGGCTTTTGGAACTGACGCGCAAACTGCCCCAGCCGCCGCGTTTTTTTCACGCCAGCTCCAGCGAAATTTTCGGCAGCCCGGAACAATCGCCGCAGGACGAAAACACGCCCACCGCGCCCGTCACCCCTTACGGCTGCGCCAAGGCTTTTGGCACGCAAATGACGCGCCTCTATCGAAAAAACTTCGGGTTGTTTGCCGTGAATGGGATTTTGTTCAACCACGAATCGCCGCGCCGGGGCGAAAATTTTGTCACCCGCAAAATCTGCCAGGCCGTGGCGGCCATCAAATCCGGCCGGCAATCGGAGTTGGTCTTGGGCGACACGAGCGCACAACGTGACTGGGGTAATGCCCGCGATTATGTGCGCGGCATGTGGCTCGCGCTCCAGCATGCGACGCCGGAGGATTTTGTTTTTGCGACGGGAAAGCTGCATCGCGTGCAGGAAATCGTCGAGCTGGCTTTTCAGGCCGTCGGATTGGAATGGCAAAAATTCGTCCGGCAGGAGAAACAATTTTTCCGTCCCGCCGATCCGCGCCAGGTCGTGGGCAATGCCGCCAAGGCACAAAAGCTTTTGGGCTGGCAGCCGGAAATTTCCTTCGAGCAGACCATCATCGAAATGGTGCAGGCGGAATTGACCGCGCCCGGTGTGTGATTACGCCGGCACGGTTTATTTTTTCAACTTCTGCTTCACCTGCAGGTCGGCGATGAGCTTTTTGTCCTGACCACGCTGCCTGTAGGTCAGCACGCCCCACGCATTGCCGAGCACGCTGGCGGGACAGGCGGGCAGGTGCCAGAGCCAGCGGACATCGCCGTCCCGGAAAATTCCCCGCAGCGTGTGCCACAGCGGGCCGAAAAAACTGACGCAATAAACCGCCGCCAGCCACAACGGCACCAGCGGTTTTTCCTTCATCCAATTCACGGGCATCTCTTCCTGCACGCGGAGAAAATGCACGGTCGCCCGCCGCCGTTTTTGCACAAAGCCCCACAAGGTTTGCACGTAATAATGATGCACGCCGCGGCCGCGCAGCCGCAGCCATTCGCGCTGGCCGTTTTTCATCAGGAACATCGCGACATGCGTATCTTGAAATTTTTCGTTCGCCTGGACGGATTGGAGATCCGCGCGGCGATAAACGAAACCATTCGCGCCGAGCGGATACGAAAAAGTTCCCGGCGGCAAAATCCAGCGTTCGACGTCGCCATCACGCGCGACGAGGCGCGGATTTGCGCTCATCACCCAGCAAACCGGATCGCTGATGTGCAGCCGGGCGGTGACGTAGGCGCAAAACGAACTCATTTTAGATGACGGCAGATAATAACCTTCCACGCCCAGCGCCTGCGGGTTTGCGACCAACGCCTGGACCGCGAATCCAAGATAGTCGGCGTGCGTGATTTCATTATCCGCGTCAATGAACACAATGTATTCACCGGTGGCGTGCCGGAGCGCGAGGCGCTTGCCTTCCTCCATGTTTTTACCGTTGTCATCCAGAATGATTGCGCCGAATTTTTTTCCGATCGCGCGCGTGCGGTCTTTCGAGTGGGCGTCGGCCAGAATGATTTCAATTTTTTCGCGCGGATAATCCTGCCGGGCAATGGCGGCCAGACAATTTTCCAAAATCGCCTCGGCATTCAGCGTGGGAATGATGATGCTGACGCGCGGCGAATTTGCAGAGACTGAGGTCATGGAGAAAGCGGCTTCAAACGGTTTTGGCCGGCGCTCCCAGGGGTTTACGCGCGCGGATCATCAGATAATGGCCGCGATTTTTAATGACGCCTTCAAGCAACTGGCTCAAACCGTCGGGCAACGGCAAAATGCTGATGGAACGGGCCTCGGTTTCAAAACCAACCAATTGAAACAGTTCACGCGCCTGACGCACCGTGAGCACGCGCACGTGACCAGAGACGCCGGAGAACGCCGGATGATCCAGCGGCAACGGTTCCGCCAGCGTCTCGTTGTAATGCAGTCCGAGCGGGTTTCCCAGATAACGCCCGCAGGTTTGCATCAGCGAGAACGGCGTGTAGCCCAAGGTGAGGGCGAACCAGTTCAACAAACTGCACAGATTTTCGGTGGCGATGATGGCCGTGCCGCCGGGTCTTAAAACCCGGAACGCTTCCGCCGCAAACAAGCGGCAGTTGTGCACATGCTCGATGACCTGATTGCTGAACACCACGTCGAATTTGTTGTCTTCATAAGGCCAGCGACCGTTCAGATCATAACTTGCAATTTTAATGCCGCGCGCCTCCGCTTTGGCCTTCAACTCGGGCGCGCCTTCCACACCATAAAATTCCCGCGGCATTTGTTTAAAATAACTGAACAGCACATTGCCGTCACCGCAGCCGACATCCAAAATGCTTTCCGGTTTTAATTCCGCCGCCAAATTTCCCGCCCAGTCGTTGCAACGTCCAATCCCGGCATGACGGGAGCGCGCCACGGATGCTTGCAGGCTTTTTAGAAAAAAATTTGCCATTTGTGCCCGTTTCGTTAACAGAAAACCCGGCGCGCCGCAAACTCCAATCAAAAACGCTGGCCGAAGCCGCGCCGTCTGATTAAATTCTCCGCCTGTCATGCAACAAATTTTCATCACTGGCGCGGCCGGCTTTATCGGCAGCAATTTGGTTGACCGTCTTTTGGCCGATGGCAAAACCGTGGTGGGCTGGGATAATTTTTCCACCGGCCAGCGGAAATTTCTCGAAGGCGCGCTGAAAAATTCCAACTTCAAGCTCGTTGAAGGTGACAATTTGGATCTACCCGCGCTGACGCAGGCGATGGCTGGCTGCGATTTGGTTTTTCATTTAGCTGCGAATGCCGATGTGCGTTTTGGGCTCGAACATCCATCAAAAGACTTGCAGCAAAATACGGTTGCCACTTTCAATGTGCTCGAGGCCATGCGCGCCAACGGCATCCAGCGCATCGCGTTCAGTTCCACCGGCAGCGTTTATGGCGAGGCGGAAAAAATTCCCACGCCCGAAGACGCGCCGTTTCCCATCCAGACTTCGCTTTATGCCGCGTCCAAGGTTTCCGGCGAAGGCATGATTTCCAGCTATTGCGAAGGGTTCAAATTCGAGGGTTACATTTTCCGATTTGTCTCGATTCTCGGCGAACGCTACACGCACGGCCATGTTTTCGATTTCTACAAACAACTGCTCGAACATCCCGATCGCCTGAAAGTCCTTGGCGACGGCTCGCAGCGGAAAAGCTATTTGTATGTGCAGGATTGCGTGAACGCCATGCTGCACGTCATCAACCAAGGCACGGCGAAAAAAGCGAAGCATGGCGTGGAAATTTACAACCTCGGCTGCGATGAATATGTGCAGGTCAACAATTCCATCGGCTACATCTGCGGCGCGCTCGGCCTCAAGCCAAAATTGGAATACACCGGTGGCGCGCGCGGCTGGGTCGGTGATAATCCGTTCATTTTTCTCGACACAAAAAAAATCCAGAGCACCGGCTGGAAAACGTCGCTGACGATTGAGCAGGGCATCAAGCGCACGCTGGAATGGCTGCAGCAAAACCAGTGGGTTTACGAATCGCGCAGCCACTAAGAAGATGAATGTCACTGTCCTCGGCCTTTGGCATCTCGGCAGCGTTACGGCGGCGTGCTGCGCGAAGCATTTTCCGGTTGTTGGGTTGGATTTTGATGCGGCGAATATCGCCAAATTAAATTCCGGCCATGCGCCGCTTCTGGAGCCCGGACTTGATGAATTAATTTCCGCCGGCGTTGCCTCCAAAAAGCTTTCCTTCACGACGGACGCAAAAATTGCCGGTGCCAAGGCGGATGTGCTTTGGCTGACTTATGACACGCCGGTCAACGAGAACGACGAATCGGACGTTGAGTATGTTCTGGGAAATTTGCGCCGCGCGTTGCCGTATCTGCCTAACGGCGCACTGGTTCTGATTTCCGCGCAACTGCCGGTCGGCACCTGCGCACAGTTGGAAAAAGAATTTCCGCAGTTTCAGTTCGCGTGCTCGCCGGAAAATCTGCGGCTCGGCAAGGCGATTGACGCCTTTGAAAAAGCCGAGCGGGCGATTGTCGGTGTGCGCAATGACGCGAAGAAGATTTTGTTGGAGCAACTATTCAAACCGTTTGCCGCGCAAACCATTTTCATGCGCACCGAGTCGGCGGAAATGGTGAAGCATGCACTGAATTCCTTTCTTGCGCTCTCGATCACGTTCATCAATGAGGTCGCGCGGCTGTGCGAACACACCGGCGCGGACGCCAAGGAAGTTTCGATCGGACTCAAGAGCGAGGCGCGCATCGGGCCGAAGGCATATCTTGGTCCCGGCGGCCCGTTTGCCGGCGGCACGCTCGCGCGCGACGTCGTCACGCTTTCCAAACTGGCCGAAGCGAATGGTGAAAAAATTTCCGTCATTCCCGCCATCAAGCAGAGCAACGATTTGCATCGCGGCTGGGCGTTCCGCCGTCTGCAATCGCGCCTCGGCAATTTACGTGGCAAGAAGATTTCCATCCTCGGCCTCACCTACACCACCAACACCGACACGCTCCGCCGTAGCGCCGCCGTGGAGCTTTGCCAGCAACTCCTCGCTGCCGGTGCGAAGGTTTCCGCCTTTGATCCGGCTGTGAAAGTTTTGCCGACGGACCTTAGCACGATTGCGCTGACTGCCGATATTACTACTGCGCTCGCCGATGCGGAAGCTGTCGCGGTTTGCACCGAATGGCCTCAGTTCCGGCAGGCGGACTGGGCAAAAATTATTCCGCAGCTGCGCCAGCCGGTGTTTGTGGACGCGAATCGTTTTCTCGAAAAGGAATTGAAAAATATCCCCGGCGTCGAGCATCTTTCCGTCGGTCGTGCCTGAAATGAAACTCAAAAATCTCAACGCGCTCATCACCGGCGGCAGCCAGGGTCTGGGCAAAACCATCGCCGAACATTTCCTGCGCGAGGGTGCGAACGTCGTGTTGTGCGCCCGTAGCGAAAAAGATCTGCTGGTCACCCGCGATGAACTGGCGACGAAATTTCCCGCGCAAAAAGTTTCCGCAAAAACCTGTGATGTCGCCAATGAAACGCAGGTCAATGAGCTGGTCGTTTTCGCGCTGCGCGAACTCGGCTCGCTCGACGCGCTCGTGCTGAATGCCGGCATTTACGGGCCAATGGGGCCGACCGAATCCGTTTCGCTCGACGAGTGGCGGCGCGCGCTGGACATAAATTTATTTGGCGTTTTGCTGCCAAGCCGCGCGGTGATCCCGCATTTCAAAAAAACCGGGCGCGGAAAAATTGTTGTCTTGAGCGGCGGCGGCGCGACGAATCCGCTGCCGAATATCAGCGCCTACGCCGCTTCAAAAGCCGCCGTCGTTCGCCTGATGGAAACGCTCGCGGAAGAATTAAAATGTTTTCATGTGGACGTGAATGCCATCGCGCCCGGCGCGCTCGCGACGCGGCTGGTGGATGAAGTTCTCGCCGCTGGCGCGGAAAAAGTCGGCGCGGCTTTTTTTGAGAAAAATAAAACTTGGAAGGAAAAAGGCGCGGTGCCGCTGGAACTTGGTGCGAGCCTCGCGGTGTATCTCGCCAGCGCGGAAAGCGATGGCATCACCGGCAAGCTCATCAGCGCGCAGTGGGATCCGTGGAAAGATTTGCAGCAGCATCACGACGAGCTGGCGAAGTCGGATATTTATTGTCTGCGCCGCATCGTGCCGGAAGATCGCGGCAAGAAATGGAATTGATATGAGTTTACGAGTTGCACTGGTTGGCTGCGGCCTCATCGGCCAAAAGCGATTGAATCTCTTGCCGCCCGGCAGCGTCACCATTGCGTGTGACACCAACCTTGAGCGCGCCAAGAAAATTGCCGCGCAAAGTCCCGGCTGTGTCGTCACGGAATGCTTCGAGCAAGCCGTCAGTTCATCGAATGTGGACGTGGTGATGATCGCCACAATCAACTCCGCGCTCGCGCCGATTGCGCTGGCAGCGGTGAAAAATGGTAAACACGTGCTCGTCGAAAAACCGGCGGGCATCTGCGTGGCGGAATTGGAAGAACTTCAAACCGCCGCAACGAAAACCGGCGCGCTCGTCCGCGTGGGCTACAATCATCGCTATCATCCGGCTTGTCTGAAAGCTCTGGAAATTTTCCGCAGCGGCGCGCTGGGCCCGATGATGTTCGTGCGCGGTCGTTACGGTCAGGGTGGTCGCATCGGCTACGAAAAGGAATGGCGGGCGGACGCAAAACTTTCCGGCGGCGGCGAATTGATTGATCAGGGCGTTCACCTGATTGATCTCGCGGGAATTTTTCTCGGCGAATTCACCACGGTCGAAGGCCACGCCACGACGTATTTCTGGAAAATGCCGGTGGATGACAATGCGTTTTTGAGTTTGCGCAATGCCGCTGGCAACACCGCGTGGCTGCATGTCAGCTGCAGCGAATGGAAAAATTTGTTCAGCCTCGAAATCTATGGGCGCGACGCAAAACTGCACTGGGAAGGACTCGGCGGCAGCTATGGCATGGAACGGCTAACGCATTTTAAAATGCTGCCGCAAATGGGTCCGCCGGAAACGATGATTTATGAATTTCCGCGCGGCGATGAATCTTGGAAGATCGAGATGGCGGAATTTTTTGAGGACATCAAACTCAAACGCACGCCGGTTCCCGGTTTGAAAGAAGCGAAAGCGGCGCTGGCTGTCGTCGAAAAAATCTACGCATCAAAAAAATTATGATCATCGCGCGTTCTCCACTTCGCATCACGCTTGGCGGCGGCGGAACCGACTTGCCGTCGTATTACGAGAAGTTCGGCGGTTTCCTCATCGCGGCCGCGATTGATAAATACGTCTATATCACGTTGCACGACACTTTTGTGCCGGACTTGATCGTAAAATATTCCGAACTCGAACGCGTGCCAGACGCGACGCAATTGAAGCACCCGATTATCCGCGAGGCGTTTGCTGAAGTCGGTTTGGACGGGCGCGGATTGGAATTGACTTCCATGGCGGATATTCCCGCTGGAACGGGTTTGGGTTCTTCGAGCAGTTTTACAACCGCGCTGCTTAAAGCGCTGCACGCGCATAAAAAAAACCTGGTTCATCCCAACGAACTTGCCACCCAAGCCTGCTATATTGAACTTATTCGCCTCAAAGAACCCATTGGCAAACAAGACCAATACATTGCGGCCTACGGGGGCATAACTTGTTTTAATTTTTTGCAGGATGGCAGCGTTGAGGCGTGGCCTTTGAAAATCTCCGACCAGACGCGGCATAATCTGGAAGACAATCTGCTTCTGTTCTTCACCGGCTATTCGCGCAGCGCGTCGGCGATTTTGAAGGAGCAGGATGTGAAATCAAAATCGGACGACAAGTCCATGATCGAGAATTTGCATTTCGTGAAGGACCTCGGCCTGCAAAGCCAGGCCGCCCTTGAATCGGGAAATCTGCACGAGTTCGCGCGGCTGATGGACGTGCATTGGCAGCGCAAAAAGCAGCGCAGCGGCGGCATGAGCAATCCGAAGATCAACGAGTGGTATGACCTCGCGCTGGCCAGCGGCGCACTTGGTGGCAAGCTCATCGGCGCGGGCGGCGGCGGCTTCCTGATGTTTTATGCGGAGGACAAGGCGAAGCTGCGCCACGCGATGCGCCAAAACGGCTTGAAAGAAGTACGCTTCCGGTTCGATTTTGAGGGCACCAAACTTGTCACCTCGTGAGCGCACCGCTGGAAATTCCCGTGGCGATTTTGGCGGGCGGTCTCGCCACACGGCTGCGGCCCATCACGGAAAAAATTCCCAAGTCGCTGGTGCCGGTGGCCGGTCGGCCGTTTCTGGCGCATCAACTGGAAATGCTTCACGCCCGTGGAATCCGCCGCGCGGTTTTATGCATCGGCTTTCTCGGTGAAATGATTCAGCGCGAATTTGGCAATGAGGCGTTTGGCGTCAAATTGGATTATTCTTTTGACTCGCCGCAGCAGTGGCGCGGGCATACTGCCCGTGAAGAATCACACAGGCTGGAAGCCTGTGCCACTGCAAAATTGCTCGGCACCGGCGGTGCCATCAAGCGCGCGTTGCCCAAGCTCGACGAGGAATTTTTCATCCTCTACGGCGATTCGTATCTGCCGATTCCTTACGCGCCGGTCGCGGAATTTTTTCATCGCAGCGGCAAGCTGGGCTTGATGACGGTTTACCGGAACGAGGGCAAATACGACACGAGCAACGTCGTTTTTGCCGACGGCGAAATCAAAATCTACGACAAAAAACAAAAGCTGCCGGAGATGCGGCACATTGATTACGGCTTGAGCCTGTTCAAATCGTCGGTGTTCGACACCTATGCCGCCGACCAAGTTTTTGATCTTGCCGAAGTCATGGGCAAACTCGTCCGTGAGAAACAACTGGCTGGCTACGAAGTGCCGGAACGGTTTTATGAAATGGGTTCACCTGCCGGCTTGGCGGAACTGGAAACAATTCTGAAACCGCAATAAACTTTGCTTCCCTTCGTCATTCAGAATTCGTAATTTGAAATTTCCATGAGTTTCACCAAACAATTTCTCGCCGAAGTCCAGCAGGTCACGGCGCAACTCAACGAAGCCGCCATTGAAAAAGCGGCGGACGAACTCGCGGCCATCCGCACGCGCGGCGGACGTTTGTTCATCCTCGGCGTTGGCGGCAGCGCCGGCAATGCCGGCCATGCGGTGAACGATTTCCGCAAAATCTGCGGCTTTGAGGCCTACGCGCCGACGGACAACGTTTCCGAACTCACCGCGCGCACCAACGACGAAGGCTGGGCGACAGTTTTCTCCGAGTGGCTGAAAGGCAGTCGCATCAACGCCAAGGACGGCCTGCTGATTTTTTCCGTCGGCGGCGGCAATTTGGAGAAAAATGTCAGCCCGAATCTGGTCAGTGCGATTCAGCTCGCCAAGCAGGCTGGCGCGTCGGTCATTGGCATTGTCGGCCGCGACGGTGGTTTCACCGCGAAGGAAGCGACCGCCTGCGTCATCGTACCGACGGTGAATCCGACGCACGTCACACCGCACAGCGAAGCGTTTCAGGCCGTCATCTGGCATCTGTTTGTGTCGCATCCCAAATTGAAAGTCGCGCCGACCAAATGGGAAAGCACGAAGTAAAAGCGGAAAGCGGAAGGCGGAAGGTGGAAATGCGCTGCGCCGTTTTTCTGGATCGCGATGGCGTTATCAACCGCGCATTGGAGCACGAAGCCAAACCGTATCCGCCAAGCAGCCTGGGCGAGTTTGAAATTCTTCCCGAGGTCTCTGCCGCGTGCGCGAAGCTCAAAGCCGCCGGATTTTTGCTGGTCGTGGCGACGAACCAGCCTGATGTTGGCCGCGGCACCTTGAATCAGAAGGTTGTCGAAAAAATCCACGTGCATATGATGGCGCAACTGCCGATTGACCGTGTGGAAGTTTGCTATCACGCCGGCAACGGTTTGTCGGACTGCGATTGCCGCAAGCCGAAACCAGGCATGTTGCTGCGGGCGGCGCGGGAACTGGGCATTGACCTCGCACAAAGCTGGATGGTGGGCGACCGCTGGCGCGACGTGGATTGCGGCCATGCCGCCGGCTGCCAGACTGTTTTTATTGATCATGGCTACGCCGAGGAGCTGAGGCAGAAACCTGATTTTTCCGCTCGCAATCTGGGCGAAGCGGCTGACATTATCCTGTCCCAAACGAAAAAATGATTTTATGAAACGAACACTGAGAGAATTGTCCGTAAAAATTTTTGCCGACGGCGCGGACAAGAAAGGCATGTTGGAACTCAACGCCAATCCGCTCATCCAGGGTCTGACGACGAATCCAACGCTCATGCGCAAGGCCGGCCTGACAAATTTCGAGGCGTTCGCGCGCGACATCTTGCAGAGCATCACGGTCAAGCCGTTGTCGCTTGAAGTTTTTTCCGACGAATTTTCCGAGATGAAACGCCAAGGTTTGAAGATCAACGGCTGGGGGGAAAATGTTTACGTTAAAATTCCGATCACGAATACGCGCAACGAATCTTCCCTGCCGCTCATCAAGGAGCTGGCGAACGAAGGCGTAAAATTAAACGTCACCGCGATTCTCACATTGGCACAGGTTGAGGGCGTGTCCGCCGCATTGAATCCAAAAGTTCCCGCCGTGGTTTCCGTTTTTGCAGGACGCATCGCGGACACGGGCGTTGACCCGGTGGCCATCATGTTCCAGAGCAAAACCATTTTGAAAGACTTGCCGCACGCCGAACTGCTCTGGGCGAGCGTCCGCGAGGTGCTGAATATTTTTCAGGCGAACGACTGCGGTTCACACATCGTCACCGTGCCGCACGACATCCTGGGCAAGGCAATCAAAATGGCCGGCATAGATTTGGATGAACTTTCACTCGACACCGTGAAGATGTTTGCCGGCGATGCGAAGGCGGCGGGTTTCAGTTTGTAATTGGTGGGGCGCGTCGCTCCGTGCGCGCTGTCTTCAAATCAGTTTCGTCACCGTCGCGAAGACGTCTGCGACCTTCACCGACTCCATGCACGCAAGCAGTTCCTCGCGCGAGCCTTTGATGTCGCCGCCATCGTAGCGGTAAAAATCCAGCCCGCGTCCATTCACCATCGGATTTTTTACGAGCACAAAATTATTTCCATAAGGCCAGTTGGTCACATTCAACGTCGGCGCCTCGATCACAATTTGGCTGGCAACCTTCACCGCCACCGCGATGTGCATCAGCGCCGTGTCCACGCTTAGGAACGCGCTGCACCGTTTCATCAGCGCCGCCGTCTCGCGCAGGTTTTTTGTCTTCGCCTCCAGCGTCAGCGCGCGATTGGCTTGCGCCAGAACGATTTCATGATCCTTCGTTTCTTCCGGCCCGCCAAACAGCAGCACACGGATGTCCGGCCGTTCCTTGTTCAACTGGCGCACCAGCCCGGCGTAATTCTTCACCGGCCAGCGCTTCAATGGCAGATTCTTCGTGCCGCCGGAGCCGACGTGGATGCCGAGAATTTTTTGCCCGGACAATTTGTGCTTCACCAGAAAGTCGTCGGCAAAACGCTTTTCGGACGGCGTCAGGAAAAATTCCATCTCATGCGCCGCCAGCTTTTTCTGCGCGCCGATCAGCGGCAGCACGTCGAAATTGTTGTCAATCGAGTGGCGCGTATAATCCTGCGGCAGCGTGCCGGTCACGAGCCAGCGGTCAAGCCAATTGAAGCATTCGTATTCGTGGCTGACGCGAACCTGCGCACCCGCCAGCCAAGCGGCGACGCGATAGTGAATGCGGCTCTGCGGATGCGTGTTGATGGAAAGCTGGTAGCCCTCGCGCCGCAGCGACCACAGAAACCGCAGCGCCTCCAGCCGGCCGCATTTGATGAGGTCTTTCTGGAACACGCGGTTGATGTGCGGATTGTGCTCCAGCAAATCCTTCGCGCCGGGCCACATCACCAGCACGTCAATCGTCGCGGCGGGAAAATTTGCGCGCAGCTCGTGGAGCAGCGGCGTGGCGATCAGCGTGTCGCCGATGCCCGCGAGTGAAATGACGAGAATTTTCACAGCCGCGAAATCTTTTCCAGCAGGGACGTCGTGGACTTGCCGGGCACGAACGGCACGAGAATAATTTCTCCGGCCGCCGACTCCACCGCGCGGCGCTCGTCCTGGTTCAAGGTTTCCAGCGTGTAATCGCCGCCCTTGACGTAAATGTCCGGCTGCGCGGCCGCGAGAAACTTCGTGGCCAGCGGATCCGCAAAGATGCAGACGCCGTCCACGCTTTGCAGCGCTGCCAGCACCGAGGCGCGGTCCGTTTCGGAATTCACCGGCCGACCCGCGCCCTTCAGGCCGCGCACCGCCGCGTCGCTGTTCACGCCGAGGAGCAGCGCGTCGCCGAAATTGCGGGCGTTCTCCAGGTAGGTGACGTGGCCGAGATGCAGGATGTCGAAGCAGCCGTTGGTGACGACCAATTTTTTGCCGGTCGCGCGAAACTGTTTTCGCCAGGCCGGCAATTGGTCCCACGCGATGAGTTTGTCGCGGAAATTCATGCCGTCATTTTGCCCGCGCCGGCAAGAATGGCAACGCCGTAAATCTGAATAAATCTCCTTAAGTTATCTCAAGGCAATGCGCTCGACGTGTTTGCTTGCTGTTTCGATTCGTGTAATGGAATACGCTGCCCGTTTTCATTAAACCATTCAGGGTGTTCAAAATACTGGCGCATATGTTGATTGTAGCCGTCAACAAACGCCCGCTGAATTTCTTGATGCCCGTATTCAAAGCCATGTTGGCTTACCAAAAAGTAGAGGACGTGAAATTTTCCATCCATTTTGTCAGTTGACTCGGTCGTGCCATCTGTGGGGACAGTTCCCGATTCATTAGGGCCAAAGTCAAACTTGTAAAGTTTCAATTCATAAAGACAAAAATCACCTCGCAAAAAGTTATGCGTTGCTTCGGCAAACCCAGCTTCTTCAGCATATTTTTTGGCTTCCAACTTAAGACAATAATTATTTGCCAAAGCGTATCCAAAACATCCAAGGCAAATCAGTAACAAGACAAATTGGCCTATGATAATTAAATTAGAAACGCGCGGCATTTTCATGATGTTAAACATTAATTATTGCCGGGTCGCCATAAAGCGTGAAGGAGCCGGTGCGCTCGATCTTCACGTCCATGAGCTGGCCCTGATGGCGGGCGCTGCCGTCGAACAGCACGATGCGGTTGCAACGCGTGCGGCCGGTGTAGCGCGCGGCGTTCTTCTTGCTCGGCCCTTCCACGAGAATTTCCACCTGCCGGCCGATGAAGCCGTCGTATTTGCGCGCGGCGATCTCGTTCACCAAATCCAGCAGGCGGTGATTACGTTCCTCGCGGATTTCCTGCGGCACCTGATCGGGCATGTCGGCGGCGGGTGTGTCGCGGCGCGGGGAGTATTTGAAAATGTAGGCGTTGTCGAACTGCACTTCGCGGCAGAGCGAGAGCGTCAGTTCAAAATCCTCCTCGGTCTCGCCCGGAAAGCCCACGATGATGTCCGTGGTGATGCCGATGCCCGGCTTGGCGCGGCGCAATTTCCCGATGATGCCGAGAAATTTTTCGCGCGTGTAGCCGCGGTGCATCAGTTTCAAGATGCGGTCGCTGCCACTTTGCAGCGGAATGTGCGCGCTCTCGCACAGCTTCGGCAGCCGCGCGTAAGCCTCGACCAAATCGTCGCCGTAGCCTTTCGGGTGCGGCGAGGTGAAGCGGATGCGTTCGAGACCGTCAATCTCATGCACGGCATTAAGCAGTTGGACGAAACCGGATTTGCCGTCAAGCAGCGGATAATCGCGCTTGCCGAAGCTCGTCACAATTTGCCCGAGCAAAGTGATTTCCCGCACGCCGCGCGAAACGAGTTCGCGGCATTCGGCGACGATGTCGTCAATCGTGCGGCTGCGTTCCTCGCCGCGCGTGCTGGGCACGATGCAGAAGGTGCAATGCTGGTTGCAGCCTTGCATGATGCTGACGAAGGCGCTGACGGAAGTTTTAGCGCTGCCGTTGAGCAGGTGTTCGCGGATGGTCGCCTCGCTCTTCGCCTCGACGGCCACGTCCACGATCTTGTCGCGTTTGCCGGCGAGCAGTTCGTCCAGGTATTCCGCCGCGCGATGAAATTTCTGCGTCCCGAGCACCAGGTCCACGTCCGGCAGCTTGTCAATCAGCTCCTGCCCACGGCTCTGCGCCATGCAGCCCATGAAACCGACAATCTGCTCGCGCTTCTCGCTGCGGGCGGTGCCGACGAGGTTCTTCATCTTGTTGATGGCCTTCTGCTCGGCGAGGTCGCGCACGCTGCAAGTGTTCAGCAGCACCACGTCGGCGGCGGCCTCGGACTTGGCGAGCGAATAGCCCTTGGCGACGAGCTGCGCGGCGACGGCTTCGCTGTCGCGCTCATTCATCTGGCAGCCATAGGTCTTGATGAAAACACTGGGCATGATTTGCGACGGGCAAGATAGCATGGATCGGGGCGTTGCAAAGTTGAAACGCAGCGGCCCCGCGAACGCCGCGCTTGCGGGCGCGCGGAAACCTTGTATTTTCCACGAACCGGTAACGGCATGGACAACAGCCCCCTGAACATTTTGCTGATCAGCAGCGACGCGGAAATGGCGCAACACGTCAGCGACCTGCTGCGTGCCGCCGGCGGCGAGGTGGAGGTTATGGTCGAGCCGGGCACCGACGCCGGGCTGGCGATGGTGGCGACCAACAACTTCCACGCCATCCTATTTGAGATCGCGCAGGCGAACACCGCCGCGCTGTTCCAGGTCACCTCGCTCGCCATCAAGGCGCCGCGGCAGCCGGTGATCGTCATCGGGCCGAGCGAGGACGAGCAGTTTCTGGCGGAGGCCGTCTTCAGCGGCGCGCAGGATTATCTGGGGCGCGAACAACTGGCGGCCGCCACGCTGCGCCACGCCATCCAATGTTCCATAGCCCGCCAGCAGGAGCGCATCGCCCTGGTCGAGGAAAAGGAGAATTACTACGGCCTCTTCGACCATCTGGTGGAAGGCATCTTCCGCACGTCGCCCAACGGCAATTACCTGCTCGCGAACGTCGCGCTGGCCCGCATCTACGGCTACGACTCGCCCGTCGAGCTGATGGCCAACGTCAAGGACATTGCCAACCGCCTTTACGTCGAGCCCAACCGCCGCGAGGAATTTGTCCGCCTGATGCAGGAGAACGACACCTTGAGCGGCTTCGAGTCCCGGATATTTCGCAAGGACAGCACCATCATCTGGATCGCCGAAAACTGCCGCGCCGTCCGCGACGGCCAGGGAAAGCTGCTTTACTACGAGGGCACCGTCGAGGACATCACCGAACGCAAGCGCGCCGAGGAGCAGATCCGCCGCGCCACCGCCGAGCTTTCCCGCAGCCGCGAGGAATTGCGCACCAAAAACTCGCTCATGGAGGACAACCTCCGCACCGCGCGCGAAATCCAGCTCACCATGCTGCCGCAGCAATATCCGGTTTTCCCGGCCAACGCCGCGCCCGAGCAGAGCGCCTTCCAGTTTGTCCACCGCTACGAGCCGGCGGAATCCGTCAGCGGCGATTTTTTCAGCATCTCCGCCCTCTCCGACACCGAGGTGGGCGTGTTCATCTGCGACGTCACCGGCCACGGCGTTCGCGCCGCCCTCGTGACGGCCATGATCCGCGCGCTCTCGGAGGAACTGAAGCCGCTCGCGCGCGACCCCGGGGATTTTCTCCGCAAATTGAACTTCGATTTGTGCAGCATCCTGAAAAACACCGGCTCGCCCATGCTCACCACCGGGTTTTACGCCGTCGCCGACTGCCGCACCGGCCGGCTGCGCTTTGCCAACGCCGGCCATCCCAAGCCGCTCATCCTCCGCCGCGCCCTCGGCACGGTCGAACCGCTCGCCAACGCCAGCGGCAAGGGCCAGCCCGCGCTCGGCCTCTTTGAAGACCCGCCCTACACCACCAGCGAAACCACGCTCACACCCGGTGATTTCCTGATGCTCTTCACCGACGGCCTGTTTGAGGTGCAGGGCGAGAACGAGGAGCTTTACTCCCAGGAACGGCTGACGCTCGACGTGAAAAACTTCCTCACCCATCCCCCCGGCATCCTGTTCGACGAACTGCTTGGAGTCATCCGCGGCTTCGCCGTCAACGGCGAGTTCGACGATGACGTCTGCCTCGTCGGCATGGATTACCTCGGCATGCCGGCGGTGAAATCCTAGGCAATTCTCATCCGTGCGAAGCCCGTCCGGGCCGGCAGCTTGGCCGCCAGCCAAACCATCAATCCAAACCGCTCCGGCGGGAGCGGCATCCTCAGGTGAACCAACAGAACCGGCCATCGGCGCAACCATCCCCGGCAGGGCGGTCAATCCCTTGACCGCCGGAGTGTGAGTCTGGCCAAGTGGCGGCGCGCACGGAGTGACGCGCCCTACCGGCGAACGAGCGGTGAAAACGGGTTTGGCACCCGCCCAACGCCGTCGGTGTGACTGCCAAGCCTGTTGCTGCGGGTTCCAAGACCGTTGCTGTGCGTTCCAAGGCCGTTGGCGTGGGTTCCAAGACCGTTGCCGTGACCGCCAAGACCGTTGGCGTGACTTCCAAGGCAGTCGCTGCGTCCGCCAAGGCCGTTGCCGTGAGTTCCAAGACCGTTGCTGCGACCGCCAAGGCCGTTGGCATGACTTCCAAGGCCATTGGGCTGGTCTGAAAACTCAAAAGCGTGGATTTTTGAGTGGTTGTCCCCCTCAGAATAGCGCGGGCCGCGCAACCCTGGGCTGGATGATTTCAATCCCGATGGGATTGCCGGAAGCCAAAATAAAACCGCCCGGACGGTTAAGACCATCCGGGCGGCGGGGAAAGGGTTCGCTGATTTATTCCTGCACGAACTTGATGATGCGGGTCTTCTCGGTGCGTCGGCGCAGGGCTTCGTCCAAAACTTTCTTGCGCAGGCGCAGGTTCTTGGGCGTGGCCTCGACATATTCGTCCACGTCAATGTATTCCAGCGCCCGTTCGAGCGAGAGCTTGAGGGGCGGCGCGAGCTGGATGCCTTTGCCGTCGCCTTGGGAGCGCATGTTGGTCAGGCGCTTTTCCTTGACGGGATTAACCGGAATGTCGTTCTCGCGCGCATTTTCGCCGACGATCATGCCGACGTAGATGGCGTCGCCGGCCTCAACCATGAGACGGCCGCGTTCCTGCACCATGTTGAGGGCGTAGTTGGTGGCCTCGCCGTTGTCCATGCTGACGAGCGAACCATTTTTGCGCGCGGCGATCTCGCCGCAGTCGGGGCCGTATTCGTGGAAGAGGTGGCTCATCACGCCCATGCCCTTGGTGGAGTTGACGAGGTCGGTCTCGAAGCCGATGAGGCCGCGCATGGGAATCAAGGCCTCGACGGAAACCTGGTTGCCGACGTGGTTCATGTTCGTGATCTGCGCCTTGCGGCCGGAAAGGTTCTCCATGATGTTGCCAAGGCAGTCGTTCGGGACTTCCACGAACAATTTTTCAATCGGTTCGAGGGCGTTGCCGTCCTTGTCCTTCTTCCACAGCACTTCGGGGCGGGAGACGAGGACTTCGTGGCCTTCGCGGCGCATCTGTTCGACGAGGATGGCGATCTGCATTTCGCCACGGCCGCTGACGGCGAAGATTTTTGGGTCACTGGTCTGGGCGATGCGGAGGGCGACGTTGGTGCGGATCTCCTTGACCAGGCGGTCCCAGATGTGGCGCGCGGTGACGAGCTTGCCGTCCTGGCCGGCGAGCGGCCCGTCGTTGACGGCGAATTCCATCTGGATGGTGGGCGGGTCAATCGGGATGTAGGGCAGCGTCGCGCGCAGCTCGCTGTCGCAAATGGTCTCGCCGATGAACACTTCCTCGAAGCCGCAGATGCCGACAATGTCGCCGGCGTGCGCTTCCTGGACCTCGATGCGCTTCATGCCCTCGAAATGGTAGAGCATGGTGATCTTGTTTTTCGTGACGCGGCCGTCGCCGTGGCGGCAGATGGCGGGCTCGCCGACCTTGACCTTGCCTTCGTAAATTTTCCCGAAGGCGATACGGCCGAGGTATTCGGAGTAATCGAGGTTGGCCACGAGGAGCTGGAAACCGTCGCCAGCCTTGGCACGCGGGGGCGGGATGAACTTCACGATGGCGTCGAAGAGCGGCTCCATGGTGCCGGTGACGTGTTCGAGTTCCGTCTTGGCATAGCCTTCCTTGGCGGAAGCGTAGATGAATGGGAAATCAAGCTGCTCGTCGGTGGCGTTGAGCGACATGAAAAGCTCGAACACCTGGTCGAGCACCTTCTTGGGATTGGCGTTCTCGCGGTCAATCTTGTTGATGACCACGATGGGCTTGGCGCCGGCCTCAAGCGCCTTGCGGAGCACGAAGCGCGTCTGCGCCTGCGGGCCTTCGGCGCTGTCCACGACGAGCAGCACGCCGTCAATCATGTTCATGATGCGCTCCACCTCGCCGCCGAAGTCGGCGTGTCCGGGGGTGTCCACGATGTTGATGTGGTAGTTTTTGTATTTGAAGGCGGCGTTCTTGGCGCGGATGGTGATGCCCTTTTCCTTTTCGAGGTCCATCGAGTCCATCAGGCGTTCCTCGGACGATTCGTGCTGGTTGGCGCGAAAGGTGCCGGACTGCTTGAGCAGGCAATCTACCAAAGTTGTTTTGCCATGATCAACGTGGGCGATGATGGCGATGTTGCGGATGTGTTTCATATCGTAATAGTTCGGAATACTCACGTCGCTCAATATACCAGACGTGACAAGAGGCACGAACGGGAAAGCGGCGGAACAGCCGGGTTGCGTATAATGGAGATTTGCGCCGAAAGGTCAAGCCATGCGTCTGGAAAAATTGGCCGTGATTTTAAAGCCGGATTGAAGATGGTGCGCGGTGGAGGTTTCGAACCTCCGACCCCCACCGTGTCAAGGTGATGCTCTACCACTGAGCTAACCGCGCGCAAAAGGGACGATGAGCTTGGCAAGCTCGCGGCGAAATGGCAAGTGAAAACCCGGACACCGCAAGGCTGTCATTTCAACTTTGAACCGCCGCATAAAATTTGCTACGTTGCGGGCATGGCAAGAAAGCCGGGCGACAATCCCAATTCAAAGAACAGTCTCAACGATGTCATCGGCATCGCGCTGCTGGCGCTGGCGCTGCTGCTGCTGGTGGCGCAACTGTCGTTTGACCGCTACGACCTGCCGTTCGTCCGCACGCCGCCGAACAAGGAAATCCACAACTGGATCGGCACCATTGGCGCGTACCTCGCGTGGTTCACCTTTCTGCCGTTCGGCCTTGCGGCGTATCTGCTGCCGTGGATTTTCGCCGCGTTCGGCATCGCCTACCTGCTGGATTTTCTCGGCTACCTGCGCGAGCGGCTGCGCTGGTGCGTGCTGTGGACGGTGCTGCTGTTCGTCTCGCTGACCGGCCTGCTGCATCTCGCCGGTCGCATTGACCTGCTGAACGACTGGCGCATGAGCATCTACGCCAACTTCGCCGGCGGCTGGCTCGGCTACCTGACCTACGGTCGCGTCACGGAATATGATTACGGCTTCGCCCTGCTCGGACGGCTGGGCGCGACGATTGTTTACGCCGCGCTGGGGCTGATCAGCCTGCTGTTCCTGACCAATTTTCAACTGGGCAACTGGATTCGCGCCCTGATGCAGAAGGAAAAAGCCGCGCCGGAAGATCAATTCAAATCCGCCGAGGAAATTGCCCTAGAGAAACGCGCGCTCGAACTGGAGAAACAAAAGCGCAAGCTGGAAGAGCAGGTCGGGCGTGGTGAAAAAGTCGAAAAGACCGCCAGCGGCCTCGGAGCCGACGGCCTGCCTGTGCCGGAACCGACCGTGCGCGACTTGAGCTATCCGCAGGCCAAAGGCCCGCGTTACCGCAAGAGCACCTTGCCCGAACCGCCGCCGAAGGAAACCGCCCCGGCCCCGGAACCAGTCGTCGAAGTGGAAGAGGTCATTCCCGCCAGCGAAATCCGGCCGGCCACCACGGATGAAATTCTCGGCCGCAAATCCGACGCCAAAAAACTGGATGACGAAGCTACGCCCGAGCCGGTCGTTGCGGAAAAGGTTGAAGCGCCCGCCGCCGACAAGCCCGCCGAGCCGAAGCCGGAACCGGTCATCATCATCGCCGACGGTTCCGTGCCGATGCCCGCGCCGCGCTCCCGACCCGCGCCGCGCAAGCCCAAGCCGATGACCGTCGCCAGCGTGCCGATGATCGGCAACTACCAGTTGCCCTCGATGGATTTTCTCCAGCACGCGGACATGACCGTCAAGCCGACCGAATCGAAGGAAGAACTCATGGCCAACGCGCGGCTCATGCAGCAGACGCTGGCGCAGTTCGACATCGAGGTTTCGCTCGGCGACATCACCAAAGGCCCGACGATCACGCGCTACGAATTGCATCCCGCGCCCGGCGTGAAGCTGGAAAAGATCACCGCGCTGTCCAACAACATCGCCGCGGCGCTGAAAGCTGAGCGCATCCACATTCTCGCACCCGTGCCGGGAAAATCGTCCGTCGGCGTCGAAGTGCCGAACCTCATTAAGACGAAAGTCATCATGCGCGATCTCTTCGAGTCGGACGAATGGCGCAATTCCAAGGCCCGCATTCCCATCGCGCTGGGCAAGGATGTCTATGGCCATCCGATCGTCGCCGACCTCGCAGAAATGCCGCACTGCCTCATCGCCGGCAGCACCGGTTCCGGCAAATCCGTCTGCATCAATTCCATCATCGCCTCGCTGCTCTACAAATTTTCGCCCGACCAGCTCCGCTTTGTGATGATTGATCCCAAGGTCGTCGAGCTGCAGCAATACAACGCCCTGCCCCACCTCGTCGTGCCCGTGGTGACCGATCCGAAAAAGGTTTTGCTCGCGCTGCGCTGGGTCGTCAACGAGATGGAAAAGCGCTACAAAATTTTTGCGCGCGTCGGCGTCCGCAACATCAAATCCTTCAACGATCGGCCGAAGAACAAGCCGCTGCCCGAACAGGAACTGGAACTGCCGCTCGCCGCCAAGAAGGAAAAAGTCGAGGCCGGCGCGGGCGGCTTCGCCGTCGAGGTGGACGAGGAAATCGTCGTCCCGCGCGAGGAGGACATCATCATTCCCGAACGGCTTTCCTATATCGTCGTCATCATTGACGAGCTGGCGGACCTCATGCTCGTCGCGCCGGCGGATGTCGAAATGGCCATCGCGCGCATCACCCAGATGGCGCGCGCGGCCGGCATCCATTGCATCGTCGCCACCCAGCGGCCCTCCGTGGACGTCATTACCGGCGTCATCAAGGCCAACATTCCCGCGCGCATCGCCTTCCAGGTGGCCAGCCGCGTGGACTCGCGCACGATTCTCGACGCGATGGGCGCCGACAAGCTCCTCGGCAAGGGCGACATGCTCTATCTGCCGCCCGGTTCCGGCAATTTGAAGCGGGCGCAGGGCGCGCTCATCACCGACAAGGAACTGGAGGACATCGTCAACTTCATCGCGCGGCAGGGCAAGCCCAGCTACGAGTTGGAAATCCACCAGCAGCTTTCCAAGCCCAGCGCGAACACCGACATCGAGAGCGGCACCGACGAGGACGAGGAACTCATCCAGCAGTGCATCGAAGTCATCCGCAGCGAGCAGAAGGCGAGCGTCTCGCTGCTTCAGCGTCGGCTGCGGCTGGGCTACACCCGCGCCGCGCGCATCATGGACGAACTCGAAGGCCGCGGCATCGTGGGCGAGAGCAAGGGCGCCGAGCCGCGCGAAATCCTGATAGACCTCGACAATGGCGGTGCCGACGGCGGCGGGCAGAGCGCGGTGTGAGCAATGGGCGAAACATCAAACAACCAACATCCAACCTCCAATGAAGCCCGTGCGGTGAACGCATTGGATGTTGGATTTTGGATGTTTTCCAAAGAACTTTTCTGAGTTTCATCGCGGTGGGCGCGGCCCGTGCGGAAGCGCGGCTTCATTCTTCCGGAAGGGATGGCAGATGGCCGGTGATGCTACCATGCTTATCCTGCACCACCACCGAACCACCGATGGGCGTGTTGGAAAGAATCACCCCGGCGTGGCCGTTGGCGCGGTTGACGGTGATGAGGCCGCCGTCCAGCCCGTTCGCCGCGATCTTCACGCCGATCTTCATGTCCGGCGTCACCGCCATCAGGTGTCCGTTGTCCAGTTCGCTCACCATGGTGACGCGCGCATGGCCGTCATCATGGACGACACTGATGGCCGCGCCCAGTTCGGTGGCCTTCATCACGGCGCGTGACTTGCCGGCCTCGCACACGCCCACCTGGCCGCGACCGCCTTCTTCCAGCACCTTCAACTGCACGCCAAGTTTGCCTTCCTTGGCGTAAAGCTCGAAGGACGGCTCGCCGTTGTCCAACCGCAGGCAGGATTTATATTGATGGTCGTCGCCCATGAGGCTGAACTCCGGCTGGTCTTTTTCCAACTGCAGCAGCATCCGCGTCTTCTCATCCTTGCCGGCCAGCGCAATATACGGCCCGAACCGCGAGGCGATGATGTTGATCTGCGAGTGGCTCGGCGGGGACGGGTTGACCACGGTCAGGATGGAGCAGCGGATCGTCAGGTAGGCCGGGCAGTCCAAATCGTCATCATCCTTGTCCGGTGGGTGGTAATGGATGAACTGCCGGTATTCATCCATCTCTTTGCGTAGGCGGGCGACTTCCTGTTTGAGGGCGTTGATTTCAGTTTCTGTGTTCATAAATTTTGCAGCGGGCGGCTGCCGTTCTGGCCCGGCGCAGGCGGCGGGGGCGTGCGGAGGGATTAATTGGCAACTGGTATTGCAAAAACCTGCTGGGTTGACAATAAAGAATAAATTTTTACCCGCCACCATTTGAACGGAGCGCGGCGCAACGGCAGTTCATCGTGGTGAAGAAGAAACCGCGTCCCAATTTCCAAGATTGCCAAGCGCCCGGTTAAACCGCTTAATGAGGGCATCGTCAGCGGTCGCGCCAACGGTTCGCGCCCCGGTCCGACGCCAATATTCAATGCTTTCATTTCTCCGTCAAACCAGCCCCGTGCGGCTCGCGATTTTTCTGCTGTTCGCCCTGACTTGTTACCGGCTGTGGTTCATCACGCAGATGCAGCTGGTGCCGGACGAGGCTTACTACTGGCTTTGGTCCAAACATCTGGCGGCCTCGTATCGCGACAAGGGACCGGCCATCGGCTGGACCATCGCGCTGGGCACGGAGCTGTTCGGGCCGACGGTTTTCGGCATCCGCTTCTTCGCCGTGATCCTGAGCACGGGCACGGGCCTGCTGCTGTTCCTGCTGGCGCGGCGCTTGTATGACGACCGCGTGGCGCTGTGGTGCCTGCTGCTGGCGGCGGTGATCCCGCTGATCGCGGTCGGTTCGATCCTGATGACGATTGACTCTTTGAGCGTGTTCTTTTGGGCGTGGGCGGCGCTGATTTTCTGGAAGGCGATTCATTGTGACAACCTCAGCGACTGGTTCTGGCTGGGGCTGGCGATTGGCGCGGGTTTCCTGGCCAAGTTCACCAACGGCGTGCAGCTCATCTGCATCGGATTTTTTCTGCTTTGGTCCAAGGAACATCGGCCCCTGCTGTTCAGCCGGAAAATATTTTTGATGTGCGCCGCGTTCGGCCTGAGCATCCTGCCGATCCTGTGGTGGAATATCCAGACCGGCTGGGTTCACGCCATGGCCCTGCACACGCGCAGCGGAGTGGACAAGAGCTTTCAGGTTCATCCGACGGAACTGCTCCAGTTCTTCGGCGGACAAATCGGCGTGATCTCGCCGTTGATCGCCAGCGGCATGGTGGTGGCCGCGGTGGCGCTCCTTTGCCGGCGGCACACGGACCTGCGCGTCCGTTTTTTGATGAGCCAGTTTCTGCCGCTCTACGGATTGTTCGCCTTCTTCAGCCTGAACAAGGCCGGCCAGCCCAACTGGGCGGCCCCGGCGCTGGTGGCCGGCATCATCTTCACCGTAGTTTACTGGCGCGAAGTGGTCGCGCGGCATCCGGCCTGGCGCTGGGGCGTCGGCGCGGCGTTCGCCATCGCGTTGCTCATGACCGTGGTGCTGCACGACACGGATCCGCTCATGCGCGTGGCGGCGCACGTCACCAATTATCTGCACCGGCGGCCGATGCCTGATCCGCTGCGCCGCGCGCAAGGCTGGACGGATTTTGCGGCGCACGTGCAGTCGGCGCGGGAGAAAGGCCGGGTGAATCTGCTGATCGCGGACAATTACGCCCAGGCGAGCATGATGGCGTTTTACCTGCCGGATCAGCCCACGACCTACTTGCATCCGGAGCCTTATGGCGCAACGCAATTCACCCTCTGGCCGGGCTACGACGTCCGACCCGACACCCGCGCCCTGTATGTGACCACCTCGAGCGATCCGCCGCCGAAGTCGGTGACGGATCAATTCGGCAAAGTGGAGCCGGTGGACGATTTCTGGTCGCAATCTCAGGGGCGGCGCATGACCGAATTTCACATCTACCTTTGCACCCACGGTTGAAGACGCGGCGTGAGGAAACGTTGCTGACTGCCGGCCGCTTCAACCAAGATTTTCAAGTGGAATGCGCGAGGCGAGCCAAGGTTCAATCCGAATTGAATTCATTTCCAAGATTGCCAAGCGAGGATTAAAACCGCTAAATAAAGGCGAATGTCAACCGTTGCCGAACAGCTCCGCGCCGCGCGTGAGGCGCAAAACCTCACCGTGCAGCAGGTCGCCGACGCCACCAAGATCCGCACCGACCACATCCGCGCGCTGGAAGAGGGGAAGTTCGGCGCATTCTCCGCGACGATTTACATCCGTGGCTCAGTGAAGATTTACGCGAAGCTGCTCAAGCTCGACCAGGCGAAACTGCTCGCCACCCTGGATGCGGAATTGAAGGGGACGCAGAAATTCAGCGAACCGCCGGCGCTGGTCGAAATCCGCAAAACATTTTTTGACACGCTGCTATTGGTGCTGGCAAAGGTGAACTGGAAGGTCGGCGCGGCGGGTTTTGCCATCGTCGCGCTGGTGCTGATTGCCAGCGTTTCGTTCTGGGCCTGGCAACATCACCAGAAGAGCGACCCGCTCAAGAACCTGCCGCCCGCCGTCTATCAACCGGCCGGGGCTGATGACACGCTGCCGCTGCACAAGTAAAAATGAAGAAGGCAGAAATAAAAAGGCTAACCGTGTTCACTCCGATTCAAGATTTTTAGCTTTTCAAGTTTCCGCTTTCCGCTTTCAAGTCTCTTCTCCTTGTCGGCGCGGATTTCTCTGCTATCCTCTGCGACTCGTTTGTGAGCATCACCGAAGAAATCCAGCGGCGGCGCACGTTCGCCATCATTTCGCATCCCGACGCGGGCAAGACCACGTTGACGGAGAAGCTGCTGCTTTACGGCGGCGCGGTGCAACTCGCCGGCTCCGTCACCGCGCGCAAAAATCAGCGCGCCACCACCTCCGACTGGATGGAGCTGGAAAAAAAGCGCGGCATCTCCATCAGCTCGACCGTGCTTCAGTTTGATTACGACGGCTACCGTCTCAACTTGCTCGACACGCCCGGTCACAAGGATTTTTCCGAGGACACCTATCGCGTGCTGACCGCCGTGGACGCCGTGGTGATGGTGATTGATTCCGCGAAAGGCATCGAGCCGCAGACGCGCAAATTGTTCGAGGTCTGCCGCCAGCGTGGTGTGCCGATCTTTACGTTCATGAACAAGTGCGACCGGCCGATGAAAAACCCGCTGGAGCTGCTCGACGAACTGGAGCGTGTGCTGGGCATCGGCGCGTTTTCGGTGAACTGGCCGATTGGCAACGGCCCGGAATTTCAGGGCATCTACGACCGGCAGACGAAGATGATGCACACGTTTGAACGCGTCGTGGGCGGCAAATACCGCGCGCCCGAAACCGTCGGCGGCCTGCACGATCCGGCGGTGCGCGGGAATTTGAGCGACGCGGAATTTGCCAAGACAATTGAAGAATTGGAGATGCTCGAGCTGGCTGGTGAATCATTCGATGAGGCGGCCGTGCTTGCCGGCAAAACGACGCCGGTGTTTTTTGGCAGCGGCGTGAATAATTTTGGCGTGCAGTTGTTGCTCGACGGTTTTCTGAAACATTCGCCCGCGCCAAAATCGCGCGTCATGGGCGGCATCGAGATTGCTCCGGAAAACCCGGCATTCAGCGGTTTCATCTTCAAGATTCAGGCGAACATGGATCCGAAACACCGCGACCGCATCGCGTTCATCCGCGTCTGTTCCGGCAAGTTCGACCGCGACATGACCGTGCATCATTCGCGCTCCGAGAAAAAAGTTCGCCTCTCCAGTTCACACAAGCTTTTCGGCAACGAACGCGAGACCGTGGATGAGGCTTATCCCGGCGACGTCATCGGCCTTGTCGGCCACGACAGCTTTGGCATCGGCGATACGCTCACGACCGATCCTAAAATTCTCTACAAGGAAATCCCGCGCTTTACGCCGGAAGCGTTCTCGTATCTGCATAATCCGAACACGGGAAAATACAAACAATTCCGTCAGGGCTTGGACCAGCTGTTGCAAGAGGGCGTCATTCAGGCGTTGTATCTGCGCAATTCGTCCATCAAAACGCCGCTGCTCGCCGCCGTCGGCCCGCTGCAATTCGAGGTCGTGCAATTCCGGCTCGAAAGCGAATATGGCGCGGAATCACGCCTCGAAGCCGCGCCGTGGAACGTCGTCCGCTGGCTGCCGACGGACATCACCGAGGACGCTCTGGACGCGCTCTCGCTGCCCACCGGCGCGAAGCTCGCTTACGACCTAGGCAAAAATCCTGTCATTCTTTTCCAAAACGAGTGGTCGGCGAATTACTTCCACGAGACGAACAAGAACACGCCGCTCTCCGCCGTGCCCGTGCAGACGGCCCGCGAATAATTTCAAATTCCGAATGACGAATTTCGAATATCAGCATTGGGCGTCGCCAGCGAGGTTGTGCTTCCGGCTTTTTTGCATTCTGCATTCATAATTCTGCATTTTTCATTCGCCTATGCCCACCATCATTTCCGCCTCTGAAATCACCGTTCGTTACGGCGACCGCACCATTCTTGACTCTACTACGCTTGGCATCCAGGAAGGTGAGCGCCTCGGTCTCGTCGGTCGCAATGGCGCGGGCAAGACGACGTTTCTCCGCATCCTCGCCGGTTTGCAGCAGCCCGACACCGGCGAAGTTTCGAGCCAACGTGATCTCGCGGTCAGCTATTTGCCGCAAGATTTCATGCTCGATGCGTCGAAGAATGTCCTCGAAAACATTCGTGACGGCGCGCAACACGTTTTGGGTTTGATCGCCGAATTTGAATCGCTGCCGCACGATTCCAAACGTCACGAGTATTTGGATCATCGCATTCAGGTGCTCGAAGGTTGGACGCTCGACCAGCGCATCGAAATCGCGATGGGGCATCTGAATTGTCCCGCTGCCGACCGTAACATTGAAACGCTTTCCGGCGGCGAAAAACGGCGCGTGGCGATGGCGCGCGCGATTGTTTCCAGCCCGGATTTTCTGATTCTCGACGAACCGACGAACCATCTCGACCCGGAATCCATCGAATGGCTCGCGGAGTTTCTCGAAGAGTTTCACGGCACGTTTCTCGTTGTCACGCACGACCGCTATTTTCTCGACCGCGTCGCGCAGCGCATGATCGAGCTGTCCGATGGAAAATTCTTTTCGCACGACGGCAATTACACCGAATACCTGCTGGCCAAGGCCGAACGCCAGTCCGCCGACGCCACCGTCGAGCACAAGCGGCAGATGTTTCTGAAGAAGGAGCTCGCGTGGGTGCGCCAGGGTCCGCGCGCCCAGCGCAGCAAGCAGAAAGACCGCTTCGAACGCTATTACGACGAGGCAGCCAGGTCCGGCCCGGTGATCGAGGAAGACGTGGAGCTGTGCATTCCGCCGCCGCCGCAGCTTGGCAATCGCACGGTGGATGTCACCGATCTCGGCTTGAGCATCGGCGGGAAAAAACTGTTTTCTGGTTTCACCTTCAGCTTTGCCAACGGCCACCGCATCGGCGTCTGCGGACGGAACGGTCTCGGCAAGACCACATTGCTCAAGGCCATCATCGGCCAGTTGCCGCCCACGGAAGGCACCGTCAAAACCGGCCAGCTCACAAAATTTAATTATGTGGATCAGGGCCGCCTGCAGCTCAACGAGAACCGCACCGTCCTCGACGAGGTCGCCGACGGCACCGAGTTCGTGCAATGGGGCGACGCCAAGCTTTCCGTGCGCTCCTATCTCAAGCGCTTTCTGTTTGCCGACGACCGCATCCTGACGCTGGTGAAAAAATTGAGCGGCGGCGAACGCAGCCGCCTGCTGCTCGCGCGCATTTTGAAGAGTGGCGGCAATTTCCTCATCCTCGACGAGCCGACGAACGACCTCGACCTGCCGACCCTGCGCGTGCTGGAAGAGGCGTTGATCGCTTTCCCTGGCGTCGTGCTGGTCGTCAGCCATGACCGCTATTTTTTAAACCGTGTCTGCACCGACATTCTTGCCTTCGAGGGCGACGGCAAAATCCACCACAGTGTCGGCGACTACGATTATTACCTGGAAAAGAAAAAGAAGGTGGAGGTAGCGGCGTCTCGGCAGAGCGCCGCCTTTCTGGCTACAAACAAATCTGAAAAATCAGAGGCACTTTCCCGAGATGCCGCTATACCGAAACCCCGCAAGCTCTCTTTCAAGGAGACGCGCGAGCTGGAGGGCATCGAGGCGCAGATCCGCGCCGTCGAGGCCGAGGTCGCGCGCATCGAGGGGCTGTTTGCCGACCCGGAATTTTTCCGCAAGCACGCCGCGTCGGTGAACCAGCTCACCGCCGAACTCGACGCCGCCAAGGCAAAAGTTCCGCAGCTCTACGCCCGCTGGGAAGCGCTGGAAGCCATCCGCCTCCTGAAAAGCAAAGATGGAGAATAGAAGATGACACATGGAAAAAGCACCGCCGGCTGTTCTCCAGTCTTCATTCTCAATCTTCAATCCTTGGTAGTCGCCTGATTTGAAATTGTTCGGCGCGATTTTTATTGCCATTTTTTTGGTTTTTTCCATGAGACGCGCGAAATCCAATCTCGGGGAATTCTGGCGGCGTATGGGCAGCCTGCAGCCGGGCCACCAGATTGTCGCCCTGCAAATTATGTTTGGGCCGCGCCCGGCCAGCCGCTATCGTTGGCGCATGGGCGCATTTCCCGTCAGCCTCGAAAAAGAAAGCCAGCTCGCGCAGCGCATGGCCGCGCTGGGCGTGCGCGAGGCGGACCTCGATGAAAGTTTTGTCCGCTCCGGCGGCCACGGCGGCCAGAACGTCAACAAGGTTTCCACCTGCGTCATGCTAGTTCACCGCCCGACCGATGTGTCGGTCAAATGCCAGGAGACGCGCCAGCAGGGGCTCAACCGTTTTATCGCCCGCCGCCTGCTGCTCGACAAAATCGAGGAACGGAAAAACGGCTTCGTCGCCGCCCGGCGCGCGGAGATTGAAAAAATCCGCCGCCAGAAGCGCAAGCGTTCGCGCCGCGCCAAAAACCAGATGCTCGCGGACAAGTCCCATCACGCCGGCAAGAAGGCCGCGCGCCGGCCGGTGGCGCTGGAGTAATTTTTTTCGCGTCCACCGCGCCGCGCCATTAAAGATAAATCGAGATATAATGCCGGTTGTCTGGGAATCTCTGCTAGATTGAGTTTCATGAACATCCTTATCGAGAACGCCGACAGCCTCGAATACCTCACCGGCGACAATCATTGGACCAAAATTGCCGCCAACGGCAAACCATTTCCGCGAACCGGCGCCGCCTTTGAGGTGGCCAAGAAGGAATTGATCGGCAAGTTCAACATCGTCGGCTACGTCACGGAAACCCGGCAATTCATCAACCTGAACCACGGCCGCGGCCGCGGCCTGCCGGAAACCGCCCCGGCCTGAACCTTCGGCGCGGCAGACGGGAATCAGGGCTGGACATGCCGGATGATTATGCTTTGATTGAGCAACCCTGAATAAGAACCCCGCCATGCCAATAAACTTTTTGGGCAAGCTGCTGTTCCCGCGTCTGGCTCCGTGGCAGCGCAAACGGCAGATCAAGATCATGCTCTGGGTCATCCTGGCCACCGTGATCTTCGCGGCCAGCGTTGCGGCGATCATGCTATTCCAAAATTCCCGAAAATAATCAGCGCCCTTCGCCGGTGTCGTCCGCCGCTCAGGCAATCGCTTCTTTTTCCTCGACGGCGGTCTGCTTCAATTCGTCCAGCGCGCGGAAACGGCTGGCGGCAAAACCGGCCTCCACGCCGAGGTTGTTGGTGGGATTGTAAAGGCCGACCAGCAGCAGCGACGGCTCCAGCACGCGCCGCATGTCCATGATGAGTTCGTCCGCCTTCACGCCCACGCGCACGGCGCGGACGACATAGACGCTGTCCTTGACCGGCAGCGCGAGGTAAAGCTGCTTCACCGTCTCCGGCCAGGCGTCATCCACCAGCACGACTTTTTGTCCGACACTGAACATAAACCTGTTCTCAATATGGCAGTGGAAATCTCGCCGTCAACTCGCGCACGCGGGCGCGGACCTTGTGGGCGGCGTCCACGTTTTTGATGTCCATCAGCACTTCGGAAATCATGTCGGCAATCGCCGCCATCTCCGCTTCCTTCATGCAGCGCGTGGTGCAGGCCGGCGAACCGAGCCGGATGCCGCTGGCCTGGAACGGCGAGCGCGTCTCAAACGGAATCGTGTTTTTGTTCACCGTGATGCCGGCCTCGTCGAGCGCAATCTGTGAATCCTTGCCGGTGATGTTCTTGGAACCGACGTCCACGAGCATGAGGTGGTTGTCCGTGCCGCCGCTGACGAGCCGGTAGCCGTTGCGCTTCATGCCGTCGGCGAGCGCGGCGGCGTTTTTCACAATCTGCTGCTGATACACTTTGAAATTCGGCTGCAGGGCCTCGTGAAAACAAACCGCCTTGCCGGCGATGACGTGTTCGAGCGGGCCGCCCTGGATGCCGGGGAAAATGTTCGAATCAACTTCCTTGGCATATTTTTCGCGGCACAAAATCAATCCACCGCGCGGGCCGCGCAGGGTTTTGTGCGTCGTCGTCGTCACGAAATCCGCGTGCTCCATCGGACTCGGATGAATGCCGGCCGCGACCAGGCCGGCGATGTGCGCGATGTCGGCCAGCAGATACGCGCCGACTTCGCGGGCGATTTCGCCCATGCGCTTGAAATCAATGATGCGCGGATAGGCGCTCGCGCCAATGGTGATCATCTTCGGCTTGTGTTCGCGCGCCATCGCGGCGATCTGATCGTAGTCAATCAGCTCGGTTTCCTTGTTGACGCCGTAGTGGACGATCTCGAAAAATTTGCCGGAGAAATTCGCCTTGTTGCCGTGCGTCAGATGACCACCGTGGCTCAAGTCCATCGTCAGCATCTTGTCGCCAATTTTCAGCACGGAAAAATAAACGGCCATGTTCGCGCCGGAGCCGGAATGCGGCTGGACGTTGGCGTGTTCCGCGCCGAACAATTTCTTGGCGCGGTCAATCGCGAGCTGCTCGATGACGTCAATGTTTTCGCAGCCGCCATACCAGCGCTTCTTCGGATAGCCCTCGGCGTATTTGTTCGTCAGCACCGAGCCCTGCGCCTCCATCACGGCGGGGCTGGTGAAATTTTCCGACGCGATCAGCTCGATGTTTTCCTGCTGGCGCGTGCGTTCGTGGTCAATGGCCGTGGCGATGTCCGGGTCAACATTGGCGAGCCGCAGGTTCGCCGCCGGAAACTTCGCATCTATTTTCAAAACGCGGCGTTCGTGGCGGCCGCCCTCGAATTTCGCGCCGATGAACGCGGCGAGAATTTTTTTGCCGAGCTCGGCGGAGGTTTTTTTGCCGCTTAAACACAGCACGTTCACGTCGTTGTGCTGGCGCATCAGGGCCGCATCATTTTCGTTCTCGGCCACGCCCGCGCGGATGCCGCTGACTTTGTTCGCGGCGATGCAGATGCCCACGCCGCTGGTGCAGACGAGCAGGCCGAGCCCGGCCTTGCCGACGGCGACGGCCTCGGCCACGGGCTTGGCGAAGTCGGGATAGTCATCCGCCGGGTCTTTCGAGGCCGCGCCGAAATCGCTGACGGTCAGGCCGCGTTCGCGCAGCCAGGCCTTGAGCGATTCCTTGAGCTCCAGGCCGCCGTGATCCGCGCCGAGCGCGAAGTTGATGACGGTCGTGGCGGACGGATTTTGATTTTTCGTGAGGAAGTTGTGTTGTTCCATAAATTTCAAAAGCGTGACGATGCCCTGCTCGATCTGGTCGCGGCATTCCGCATAAATATGATACGGGCTGCCGATCGGATCGCTGATGTCCTTTTCGTAAGGCTCGAGCGTCTCGTCAAATTCGCGAAGCAGAAAGGTTTTTTCCGCCGCCGTCGGATACAGCAGCGCCACCGTATCCGTGTGGCTGTGCGTCATGCCTAAAATCAAATCCGCCGAGCGCACCAGCTCCGCCGTGAGCGCGCGGCTCCGCTGGCCGCAGATATCAATGCCGATCTCCCGCATCGCCGTCACGGAATGATGCGTGGGCGGCTCGCCGTCAACCGCGCCGATGCCCGCCGAGACGATGCGGAACTCGCCGCGGCCCTTGACGGCATGACGGAAAAGTCCCTCGGCCATCGGGCTGCGGCAGACATTGCCGGTGCAAAGAAATAGAATCGTTTTCATCCCAAACGCGGACGGAAAAGGTGGTAGTTTGCAGCCAAATCGTCAATGCGAAATCACCCGCGCGCCGGATGCAGCGCCGCCAGCGCCTTGAACAAGTCCAGCCCCCGCGCCAGCGCCGGGTCGCGGATGACCGGCTGGCTGGGCGCGACGCGCGGGGTCGCGGTGTCGTCTTCCTCGCCGTCCTTCACGCGCTTGCGCACCAGATCGTCCTCGCTGGTGTGATCCACGAACTCCATGAATTCATTGGTGCCGGCCGACAATGCCACCTTTGGCGCGGCCGGGATGAAAAACGGGTCGGCCAGAAAATTTTTCTCATCCGCGCCCGACACAATCACGGCGATGTCCGGCTTGGTGGCGCCGGTGAAATCGGGGCTGCCCACCAGAATGCCGTCGCCGGCCGTCCGCAAATCCGCCGCCAGCGTTGCCGCTGCTCCGCGCGTCTGGCCGTCCACGAGGATGACCAGCGGAATTTTTTTGCCGGCAAAAAAATCACCGGCGGCCGTCGCCGCGTTTTGGTCGCCGCCCGCCGAGCGCAGGTCGAGAATGATGCCGTCCAACTGGTTGGTGGGCTGCGCGGCGAGAAGCTCCTCCGCAAAATTGCCCGTCAAATGCTGGACCCGCAGCCGCAGTACATCATTATCCAGCAGCGAAGCCGTCAGCGGCACGGTTTCCGCCGCGTCCGCGCGCGAAACAATCTGGGCGGCCAATAAAATGATCCAGAGACTTGAAAACGGTCGTATCATGCGCCGTCAAATTGCGCCATGAAGCCGAGAAAGTAAAGGGGCTTGCATCCGGCCCCGCGAATATTGAACGGCCCGGACGGCCGGTCGCCGGCGTCTTCATTCGTTTTGCTTAATCTTTGCCGCATCGTTGCCGGACTGTTACTAAATCGAATTGCGCCCCCCATTGAATCGGTTAAAATGGCCGCATGAATTTAGATGCACTTTATTCCGAACTGACTCTCAAAACCAAAACCAAGCTCGCCCTGATCGTCCTCGACGGCCTCGGCGACCTCGCCACCAAGGAGCAGGGCTATCTCACGTCGCTCGAAGCCGCCTATACGCCGAACCTCGACCGGCTCGCGAAGGATTCCGCGCAGGGCCGAATGATCCCCGCCGCGCCCGGCATCACGCCCGGCAGCGGACCCGGCCATCTCGGTTTGTTCGGCTATGACCCGCTGGAATTCCAGGTCGGCCGCGGCGTCATCGAGGCGCTCGGCCTCGGCCTGGAATTAAAACCCGGCGACGTCTGCGCCCGCGCTAATTTTGCCACGGTCGATGCGAAGGGCATTGTCACCGACCGCCGCGCCGGCCGCATCCCGACCGAAACGTGTGAAAAGCTCGTGGCGTTGTTCACCAAGAAAATTAAAAAAATCGGCGACACCGAGGTCATTATCAAGGCCGGCAAGGAACATCGCTTTGTCGTGGTGTTTCGCGGCAAGGGCCTGGAAGGTCCGCTGACCGACGCCGATCCGAACCGCGAAGGTTTTGCCATTCCGACGGTGAAACCGCGCGACCCGAAAAATTTGAAGCAGAAGAAAATGGCGAAGCTCATCGCGGATTTTTACAAGGCCGCGCTGCCCATCATCGCCAAGGAAAAACCGGCGAACGGTTTTCTCATGCGCGGCATCGCGCACCAACCGGAGATTCCGCTGTTTGAGGATCGTTACCTCCTCAAGCCCGCCTGCCTCGCGGTTTATCCGATGTATAAAGGCCTCGCGCAGCTCGTCGGCATGGTGAAAATCGAAGGCCCGCTGACCATCAAGGAACAGTTCGAGCGCTACCTCGCCGAATACGACAACTACGATTTCTTCTTCATCCATTACAAATACACCGACAAATACGGCGAGGACGGAAATTTTGCCGCGAAGAAAAAAGCCATCGAAGATTTCGACGCCGCGCTGCCCATCCTGTTGAAAAAGAGGCCGCACGTCATCGCCATCACCGGCGACCATTCCACGCCGTGCTCGATGAAAAGCCATTCATGGCATCCGCAGCCGCTGCTGCTGAACTCGGTGGCGAGCGGTTCGGACAAGCTGGAACGCTTCACGGAAACCGGCGCGAACAGCGGCTCGCTCGGCATTTTCCCGGCGAAATTCCTCATCCGCCTGATGCAGGCGAACGCGAAGATGTTCGACAAGTTCGGCGCGTAAATTTCTAGTTGCAAGGCGGGTTGCGAAACGCAGCCCGCCTTTTTTGTTTTTGGAACTTGCCAACCTCCGTCGCGACTCGCCACTCTTTGCTTTTAATGAACCTGCCCAACAAGCTGACCGTCTCGCGTTTTGGATTGACGGTGGTTTTTTTGTGGGTGCTGTTCTGGCCAGCGCAAATCCACTTTCGCTACACCCTGGCGCTCTTTTTTTTCTGCTTCGCCGGCGTCACGGATTTTCTCGACGGCCGCCTCGCGCGGGCGAGAAAATTGATCACCAGCTTCGGCATCCTCATGGACCCGCTGGCGGACAAGATCATGACCTGCTCGGCGTTCATCGCGTTCGTGGAAAGCACGCACCTGCATCCCGGCGCGCCGGTGAAGATGGCCGCGTGGATGGTCGTGATCATCGTCTCGCGCGAGCTGGCAATCACCGGACTGCGGCTGCTGGCGGCATCCAAAAACATCGTGCTGGCGGCCGAGCGCTACGGGAAGCACAAGACAATTTCACAAATCGTCGCCATCATTGCGCTGCTCGTGGTGGACGCCTGTCAGGAATGGCCGGACGGATTGAAAAACCTGTTTGTTTCGTGGGCGCCGGGTTTTGCGGAAGTGATGTTGTGGCTGACCGTCATTCTGACCGCGATGTCGGGCATCATCTATCTCTGGCGCAACCGCGCGCTCTATCTGGAGGACGTCTAAACACAAAGGCAGAATGAAGAAGGCGGAAGACAGAAACGGAATTTGCCGGATGGCGGTTGGGCTCCGGTTTCAGGTTTCGGGTTTTAAGTTTACGCTTTCGCCAATACTGCTTGCCACGTCGCTTATACCGCGCATAATGTTCGCCGGTCAATTTGACGGTTTCGCCGGCACAAACCCGCGCGCGTAGCTCAATTGGATAGAGCGTCAGCCTCCGAAGCTGAAGGTTGTGGGTTCGACCCCCGCCGCGCGCACCATTCCACCAAAGAATTGAGGTCACTCGCCATCCGCGCCCTCGCCAACGAAGGCGTCTTCGGCCTGATGAGAGTCACGCTGGAGCGATGAGCTGGGAAAATATTTGCGGTCAGCGAGGACAAATTTCCCGCGCGCTGATTTGCGTCAGGTCCGCGACCGTCCAGTCCGCCGCCTGCGGTTTCAATTCCGCCAGCGTCGAGCCGCCCGTCGCCACCGCCAGCGTTTTGGCACCGATGAATTTTCCGCAGCGCACGTCAAACGGCGTGTCGCCGATGACGACGATTTCCTGTGGCTGCAAATTTTTTGCCAACACGCGGCGGCCGCGTTCGAGCGCGGCGACGGCGATGTGGTTGCGGTCCTCGTGGTCGTCCGCGAAACCGCCCATCGTGAAAAAATCCCACAGCCCGAACCGGCGCAGCTTGATTTCCGCGCCCAGCCGGATGTTGCCCGTGAGCAGGCCGAGCATCGGCGGCTGCGGCAGCGCCAGCAGGCCGGCGATAAACGGCCGCACACCGGCACATTCGCCGCCGGTGCTTTGCGCCACGATATAATCCAGCCAGAAAACGTAGCGGGCAAAAAATTGGTTGAAATGCTCCGGCCGCTCGTCGAGGTGATGAATTTTAAAGAACTCGCGCACGAGGCTCACGTCCGTGCGGCCGGCGAACTTCATTTTTTCCGAGCCATGATGGAGATCGAATTCCGTGGCGAACGTTTTGGCAAACGCCTTGGTGCCCGCGCCGCCGGTGTGAACCAGCGTGCCGTCAATGTCGAAGAGAACGAGCCGAATCATCGGGACAGAAAATACCAGAGCCCGCGCCCGGAGCGAGTTTTTTGCCGTTACAAAGCAGGGTGGCCGGGCGCAATGACCTCACGGCGTCCGATAAACACGGAAGAATTGTTTCTCGTCGGCGGCGTTGCTATGCGTGAAAACCAAAGGTGAGCTGGTCGTCGTGGCCGTGATGTTCGTCGCCAAGGGCGTCCATGAAAATAAATCAGTCGAGGTTTCGAGGCTGAAATTCCGGTTGATTTGCGATTCCCATTGGAGCGTGACGACTTGATTGATCCGCGCGATGGACAGCAGCTTGAAAGGCGTGTCAAACGGGTTGTGGAAAATCATCAGCACGGGCAGATGGTCGGAGGCGATTTGATCATCGTTGCTGTTCAATTCGGCGGTGAAATTGGTGAGCAGATCGGTGCGGAAGACTTCGCTGCCGGCGAGATTGGAAAACAAAATCGCGCACGGCAAAATGTAATCGAAGCGCGCGTCGAGCGGGCCTTGAATGGATTCGGTCAGATCCGTGCAGGTCACCGGATTGATCGGAATGGTCATTTGCAAGCCGGTCGGCGGGCTGGTCAGGCGCTGGATGGGCTGGCCGCTGACATATTTGGGGTCAGGAGAAAATGCGTCCTCGTTCAGATCGCCGGTCAGCACATACGGATGCGTCGCGTTCGTTCCAGCCAGAAAAACGGTCGCAAAATAATTTGAAACCGACGACGCTTCGGCGGCACGCTTCCTCGCGTCACTTTGTGGATCGGTGCTTCCGGTGGATTTCAAGTGCGCCACGAAAACGTGCAGCGGCAGCGGCCAGTTCGGCACCGCGATCTGCGCCTCAAACAAATCGCGGGTAAAATTATCCGCGTTCTGGCTCGAACTGTTGGTGTAGCCAAACGGATTTAAACTAGCGGTGTGCAAATGACTGGCCGAGCGCGTGATTGGAAACCGGCTGGCGATGACGCTTTGGATATAGGTGTCGCCGAACGAATTCGTCGCCAGAAAAAATCCCGGCAAAAACGCCTTCGTCCAGTCCGGCATTTGTGCGACACCGTTGGTCGTTGGAATTTCGTTAAACGTGACGATGTCAGGATTCAAATACATCAACTCACGCCCGATGGCCTGCACTTGCGCGGCGTTGGTGCTCCAGGCGGCCGCGTTGGTGCCGGTGCCGCTGTTGTTGCCCGCCACATTGTAAGTCAAAATTTTAATCGCGCCGTTGGTCGCCAGCAACGAAGCCGGTGCGACGATCAGTGTGACCTCGCTGCTATTCGTCGCGCCGGCGCTGTTCGTGACCACCGCAGAATAGCTGCCCGCTTGATTTGTCGTCAGGCTGTTCAACGCCAGCGTGGCGCCGGTTGCGCCGGGCAGATTGGTTCCGCTGAACTGCCATTGAAAATTCGGCGCGGGGCTTCCCGATGCGCTCACGGAAAAAATCGCAAATCCGCCTTCGCTGGCCGCCTCGTTCTCCGGCTGCATCGTGATGACCGGCGCTGAATTGCCAGCCGCTTGGAAACTGACGGTCAGATTGTCAATGGCCACTCCCGAACTGCTGCCTGACGCCGGACGGGCCAGGAACCAGCGCAAAAATATTTCCTGTCCTGCCGGCACCACGACGCCCGTCAGCGGAACATTTGTGAAAATAATTTCGTTGGCGGTCGCCGTTCCGTCCAAAGCGCCCGCGTTGCCGCCGATGACCGGCGTGGTGAAGTCCAGGGCGGAACAAGGCATCCAAGGCAATGAGCCGGCGCCGTCGGCATTCGTCAGCGAAATTCTGGTTTGATAGGAGAAGGCGAGCGTCTGCGCCGCCCTGTTGGCGTTACGCCATTCTTCGCCGGCAAAGGAAATGAGGAGGTTGCTCTGGGCGGAATCCGTGTCGTTGGTGAAGCGCAACCCGAAAGCGATGTTGCCCGATGTGTCAGAAACTAAAACGCCCAGCGCGCGGTTGACCGAAGCGGTTGCACCATAGCTGTAAAGCGAACCCGTCGTGAGCGAGCCGGCATTGGCGATGTAATTCGTGACCGCGCCGGGCAAAACGCTCCTGGCAGCATACCAGCCCGGCAGCGTGGAGTTGTCCGTCCAGCCGTTCACACTGCCGCTGGCCGCCAGTCCATCAAAGCTTTGATGATAAGTTCCGCCGCTCATGGAAATCTGCGCGGCGACAAAACTCACTGGCAAGACAGCAACGACAAATAAGACAAATCGCAGTCTCATCGGCTTTCCGAAATGAACTCCGGCAATCAGCGTTTTCGATTATAGGCGGCTTGCGAAAACTTTTTCTGACTCAAATTTGTCAAAGTTGCGACCAATTTTGCGTCCGGCTCAAAGGCATTCCACGTCACGGAAAACTGTTTTTCCGCCACGCCGCGCATCGACTGCTCCCAATCCGGCCGCGACAGCGGCACCGGCGGCGGCTGCACCGAGCCCTGGATCAGCAAGCCCAGTTTGTTCCGGCGCTGTGCCGCGCCGGCAATTTTTTTGCCGCGCCAGAGCAGGTCAAATTTTTCGTGGCCGGCGAAACACTGTCCGGGCAGGGTTCTTTTGCAGCACGGGGCAAGTTCGGTTGCCACTTTCATTTCTGCGAACGCCAGCCGCAGCCAGTCGTGGATGCGCCGGTAGCTTTCCTCGGCCTTGAGCGAATGCCATTCGTGGCCGGCGGGGAAAACAGCGCTGTAAGTCCAGTCGGCGTCATGCGGCACGATGCCGCCGCCAGTCGGCCGGCGGATGAGCGGACGCAACTGCGTGGCGCGCTCGACTTCCGAAAAATTCTGAAAATAGCCGAACGTCGCCGCCGGGTCCGTCCAGCCGTAAAAGCGCACCACGGGCGTTTGCAGGCGCGGCAACGCTTCGAGCAACGCCTCGTCCAGCGCCATGTTGAAAGCCGCGTCACACTTGCCAGAATTGATGAGCAGCCAGTTCATTTCTTCACACCGATCTGCGGGCACAGCTTTTGGATTTCGCAGTCCGCGCAGTCAGGCTTGCGCGCGACGCAACGGCGCCGGCCATGCCAGATGAGCCAGTGGCTGAACAGCGTCCAGTCTTTTGGTGGCACCAGTTGCATCAGCTCCTGCTCCAACTTCACTGCATCCGTTCCTTTCGTCAAACCGAGCCGGTTGGAGAGCCGCGTGACGTGCGTGTCCACGACCACGCCGACATTGATGCCGAAAGCATTTCCAAGCACGACGTTGGCCGTCTTGCGCCCGACGCCGGCCAGCGCGTGCAATTCATCCATTGTGCGCGGCACTTCGCCGCCAAACTTTTCCACCAGCGCGACGCAGCTGGCTTTGATGTTCTTCGCCTTGTTGCGAAAAAAACCGGTGGACTTCACTGCTTTCTCGATATCCGCGAGCGGTGCGGCGGCGAAATCCTTCGCGCTGCGATATTTTTTGAAAAGCTCCGCCGTCACGATATTGACGCGCTTGTCCGTGCATTGCGCGGACAAAATGGTGGCGATGAGCAATTCCAGCGGACTGGAAAAATTCAATTCGCAATGCGCGTCCGGATAAGTCCGCTGGAGCGCGGCGATGATTTTCATCGTGCGCTCTTTTTTGGCGGCGGCGGTTTCGCGTGGCATCAAAACGATTTTGTCACATTACCTGAAAATAAAAAGCCCGGACGCAAGCGTCCGGGCTTGGGCGTTCTTGATAATTACTTTGCCGGCGGCAGATTGGTTGAAACCACCGGCGAAACCGTATTTGTCGGCGGTGTGTAACACCAGGCATTGGTGCCAAAGACATCGGTGCTCGTCATTTTGCCGGGCAGACGTTTGAGGATTTTGTCAAACTTGCCGCAATACCAAAGGCCGCCGATCACCGCGAGGATGACCAGCACGGCGATGATCCTTGGCCACGGACTTTTCTTTTCCGCGAACGGATCCACGAGGTCACGCTGCGAGCCCGGTGGCAGCACGGCAATTTGGGTGAGGCTGGCACCGAACGGCACGTTCATCTTGGCGCGGGCGTTCACAGCCCAGCCGTTGGCGTCAAGGATCGGACCGAGATTGCGCTTTCTTAACTTGAGCCACGCGATGATGACCGATGGCAACGAGATGGCGAGCAGGATGCCGACGAAGGCCAGGGGAATTTCCCAGCCGGGCAGGCCGAAAATCTTGGTGAAAATGATGCCCAATGCGCCCATCAAAGTCGTCAGCACGAGGCCGATGGCCGCGAGCGTGCCGGTGTCAATCTTGTTTGACGGTGCCGGAGCGGTGGTGGCGGCGGACTGCAAATTCGCCGTCGCAGTGGCATCGGCATCGGCGGCGCGTTTGGCCACCTGTTCCTCGATGAACCGGACGAATTTTTTGTAGGGCGCCCAAAATGCCTGACGCAGGCTGATCGGATTGGCGACGATTTTTGTGATCGTGGCATCGTAATCAATTCCCTTGCGGTCGTAAAAAACACCATTGCGACCAATCATCAAATTGTCGTCGTCGCCCTGCGAAAAAATGGCGAGAACGCTCAATTTTTCGCCCGTGGCCTTGCGCACGCAGTCAATATACGCGAGATACGCGCCCGCCAGGCCCGCCATTGTCGCGTGCTTGGCGGCATCCTCGACGGTGAGGCACAGGTCGCAACTGCGCTGGTCCAGATACAAACGTCCGGCTTGAAAAATCGCCGGCGTTTTGCGGCTGTAAAAATTTTTGAAGCTGACGAAATTGACGCACAGCGTGTAAAGGTCGCGGTTGAAGCGGATCAGTTTTTCCACGGCGGCGATAGCGTTCGCCTCCGGTTCCAGCGCCTTGTCTTTGGCGAGCAGCGCGTCAATTTTTGGCTTCGCATCGCTGGCAAGAATTTCGCGGATGCGTTTTAATCCGAGCTTTTCCACGGTCGCACCGACCTTGCCGGTGGACCAGGTTTCAAACGGCGCAAGTTTCGTACTCAACGCCAGCCAGTCGGATTCAGTGATGGAACTTTTATCGCCGAGCAGCGGCTTGACGGCAGCGGATTGGAAGGTCGCGAGCGCGGCGGCCCAGGCGGGATTCACGCCGTCCACCAGCGGCAGCGCCTTGCCGGCGGCAATTTGCGCGAGCGGGAAACCGGCGATCTCGGCGGAAGTGACGGTCAAATCTTTGGCTGCGAGCGCAAGGTATTCGGACTCCTGCCGGTTCAAGGCGCCGATGGCGCGCGCATCAAACGCCGCCAGCCGGCAGCGCGCGAAAAAGTCGTCCACTTTCACTTTCACCGCTTTCACGGAAGCGGACGCGGCGGCGGTGGCTTCGCCGAGCGGCAGAATGGTTTTGTCGCCTTCGGCCTGTTTCCACCAGTCGGAATGCGCCTGCGCCTCGGCAAAAAAGGTGTCGGCCTTGGCCTGCCCGATGCCGGGCTTGCCGCTGCGATCCGTCTCGATGCCGAGACAGGCCATGATGTCGGCAATGACGACCTTCGTCGCGTCATCGTCGGCGGCATCGGCGGGGATGATGCCGTCGCCGTTGAAATTTGTGGCGGCAAAAATCTTCGCGGTATCCGCCGTGTCTTCCAGGTCAATCGTCGTGGTGTCGGTTTTCCCAAGGTTGGCGAGAATCTGTTTTGCCGACGCAAGAATCTGTTTTCCCTCCGGCGCGGCGTCATTGATGGCGGCGAGCGGCAACGCCGGCCGGCCTTTGATCAGGTCATCGGGATTTTTGAGCAGGCCCGTCGCCCATTTGGCGGCGGATATGACTTCCGGTACGCGCACGCGACCGTCCTTGTCCGCGTCAATCAGGTCGAGGGTGCGGTTGTCGAATTCCAGCCCGCGCGTCGGGCAGGCGAGCGCGACCCAGAGCTTCTGGTCAAGCTGGTCGAGGTTGGCGAGGTCGGCGCCGGTTTCCAGTTTGACCTGGTCAAAGCCGCCCGCGCGAAAGAATTTCCAAGTATGAGTTGCGGCCATAATTATCCTTTGTTCTGAATTCGCTTGGAAAATTTAACCACGAAGTCGCCAGGACACCAAGCAAACTCTTAGCGGTTGCAATTTGACAGCTTGAACAATCAAACCAGCTCCGGCTCTGCAATTTTCTTCGGCGGCCTGGAAAGCGGTGTGCCATCAGGCGCTTCGGGATACTCGAAAATTTTCCCCTCGAAGTTGCGGATGACCACGCGGTCGGCATTGTGGCTCAAAACGTATTCGGGACTCACCGGCACCTTGCCGCCACCGCCAGGCGCGTCAATGACATAGGTCGGCACGGCGTAGCCGGTCGTGTGGCCGCGCAGTTTTTCCATGATCTCGATGCCCTTCCGGACACTGGCGCGCAGATGCGTGGAACCGGAAATCAAATCGCACTGGTAAATGTAATACGGCTTCACGCGGCACATGAGCAGCTTTTGCAGGTGCGCCTTCATCACCTCCGCGTCGTCGTTGACGTGCTTGAGCAGAACCGTCTGGTTGCCGAGTGGAATGCCGGCGTCGGCGAGCCGGCCGAGCGCATCACGCACTTCGGTCGTGAGTTCGCGCGGATGATTCGAGTGGATGCTCAGGAAGAGCGGATGAAACTTCTTGAGCATCGCGCACAGCTCCGGCGTGATGCGCTGTGGCAGAAACGTCGGGATGCGCGAGCCGATGCGCAGAAATTCCACGTGCGGAATCGCGCGCAGGCGACTCAACAGATTTTCCAGCTTGTCGTCGCTCAACAGCAGCGGGTCGCCGCCGCTCAGGAGCACGTCGCGGATTTCGGGATGCGCGGCGATGTAGGCGATCTGCTTGTCAAATTCGGGATGAAAATCGTAGCCGGTCGCGTTGCTGACAAGCCGCGAGCGTGTGCAATAACGGCAATACGACGCGCAGCGGTCCGTCACCAAAAACAAAACGCGGTCGGGATAACGATGCACGAGTCCCGGCACCGGCGAATGCGAATCTTCGCCGCACGGGTCGCTCATTTCCCATGAAGCGGTGTGCGTTTCGGCGAGCTTGGGAATGACCTGCAGCCGGATCGGACAGTTTTCATCTGCCGGATCAATGAGGTTGAAGAAATACGGCGTTATGGCGAGCGCGAGCTTGGTGTTCGCGAGTTTCGCGCCGGCATATTCCTCCGGCGTAAGCGTCGGCAGAAATTTATGCAGTTGCTCGACCGTGGTGATGCGGTGCTTGAGCTGCCAGCGCCAGTCGTTCCAGTCGGCGTCGGAAACGTCGTGCCAGTAACCGCGCCCGGCGGAGGAGAATTTTTTCAATGCTGTGAACGGGCGGCACGAAGGCGGTTCTCCGCCGTCCTGGGATGAATTTTCAGCCTGCATTTTCAGTAGCGCACTATAATTTCGATTCGCCGCCTGTCAAGTTGACCGCTCACGGCGGGTTTAGGTTCAAATCCGGCGGCAGCACGTTCAGCTTCAACTGGGATTCCACTTTGCGCCGGCGCGCGTCCAAGGCATCCAGTTGGTTTAACGTCGCCTCCTCGCCGATTTGATGATGGAAAGCATGGTTCTTCCGCTCACCGAGAAAATCTGCGAGCACCTCGCGGTAGCCGGCGGCGACCGGCGCCAGATCGGGCGTGAGCCGAAGCTGGATCAAATCTAGGTCGCGCAGCTTGGTCTGGAAAATATCCACCTGCCGGGCCGGCTCAAAATTCTGAAGAACGGACTGGAGCGAAATTTCCGCATAGGCCGGCAGCGAGTTGGAGGAGTAGCGGATGTTCACTGGCACGGCGAGCGTGGCGTCCAGCTTGTCGCGGCTGACGCCGGGCGTCCACTGCGGGCCGGGCGCACGCACGGCAAAGTCAACGACGTGGAGCGCCCACCATTTTTCCACGTCCAGCGGCCGGCGGAAATCTTCGCGGAACGCGGCAAAGAACGCCGTCTGCCAGTTCTCGTGCGCCGGCAGTTCCGCGAGCAGCGCGCGCAACTTGGCCGGGCCGTCCTTCAACGCGAGCAGGTCGTTGACGAACAATTGCGCGCTGGCGAGATACACGCCGCCGTCGTCGCCGTTCAACTGCTCGTCGTCCGGCCAGCACAACTGCTCGAACGTGAGCGCCGGGGAATTTTGCAGTGTGCGCCGTGCGCCGGCCAGCGGGTCAATGCCCCTGCGTTTTTCGTCAATCCGGGACTGCGGGATGCCGTTCAAAGTCTTGGCGGGCGCGGCCAGGATGACCTGCGTTTCTTCCTTCGCCAGAATCTGCCGGGCCAGCCCGTCCGCGAGCCATTCCGGGATGACCGCCGACCGGCCGCTGACCGGCGTGCGGCGGTTGGCGATCTCCAGCAGCAGCCCGGCGCTCAAGGCGCGGGCGCAGCGGTTGCGCGAAATCAGGTCCGGCAGCTCCAGCCGGTAGTTCCAGTTGTGGATGAACGGTTGCGCGGCGATGACCACCTCCTCATCCGTCGTCTGCGCCGGGTGCAGCGCCAGATAAATTTTCCCGCTCCAAGGTGCGTCCGGGGCGAACCCGATTTCCGTCCAGAGCGCGGTCTTGAAACGTTCGGCGGAAACCGCCAGCAGCGACGGCTCCAGCCGGAGCAGATCGGTGTTGGTGCCCGCATCCGGACGGCGAAAATAGGGGTTGCTGTCCGGCGTGAAGGAAACGATGAACTGCCCGGAGACGCTGCTGGTCACGTCGGGCGTGAGGAATGAGGATTGACCGCGGGCGGCGGCGAAGAACGACAGCAGGCCGGCAGCCAGCGCGCAGACCGTGCGCGAACGGTTCATTTTTTTTCCGGTTTGGCGGCGGGCTTGGCTTCGGCTTTGGGCTCGGACTTGGCGGGCGTAGAGTCTTTTTTCGCCGCCTGCTTGTAGCCCTCGCTGCGGTAGTCGGTGATGTAAAAACCGCCGCCTTTGAACAGCAGCCCGGTGCCCGCACTAATTTGTTTGGTGACTTTTCCGCGGCCCCATTTTTTTTGCGCGCAAAGCTCCTTCGGGCAGGTTTTCAGGGCCGGGGCGGAGATGGACTGGCGCGCCTCAAACCTGTGGCCGCATTTTTTACAAACGTATTCGTAGGTCGGCATGGCGGCTCGGCAACAGTTGTCAAACGCTGGCGCGGCTCACTGCGCGGGGGCATTCGTTGACGCCCCAAGCGGCGGAATGACCTTCACCGAACCGTCGGAGCCGACTTCGACATTCAGGCCGTAATTCGGCGCGGCGGGGACGTTCGTCACCGGCACCGAGCGCTGAATGAGCAGTTGCGAGCCTTTCTTCTGGGTGTTGTCGTTTTGCATGAACCGCAGCCGGCGGGCCATGAACAGGTCGTCGCGGATTTTTTTGACCTGCTGACGAAGCTCGTCAAGATCGTTGAACTTGTGTTCAATCTCGGCCTTCTGGGCCATTTGCTTCTCCAGCGCCTGCTGGAGAAAAACGCTGTTTGTTTCCGAGGCGTTCAACTTGGTTTGCGTGTCCGCAATCAGGCTGTTCAACTGGGCGATGGTGCTGGTGAGTTCCGCCGCGCGCTGATCGAGCACCTTGTTCTCGGTTTCCAGGTCGTTGATGCGCGTGTTGAGGTTGGTGATCTGGTCCTGCGCGCTGGCGATGCTGGACTTGTTTTCGGTAATCGTCGCCTGCGCTGAAGCGAGGCTGTTGGAAAGCTGCGTGGCCTGCTCCTGGCTCAATGCGAGATCGTTCGTGAGCATAAGGTTGACCTGGTTGAGATCATTGATCTTCAGGTCGGCTTCCACCACCTGGTTGGAAAAATCCACGATAGAACTCACGTCGGCAACGTGCTGTTCTTCCCCCTGTTTTTTTACGGCAAAAAGCGCGATGGCCAGGCCGACGCAGGCGACGGCCAGAATGACGATGATAATCTTTATCTTCATGAGGCTAATTCTCCGGCTGCGCCTATTGTTGTCAAGCCCGCTTACTGGGCCGGGGCGGCGAAAGAGGCATTCGTCCCGGCGGCTTCGGCCTGAGCACGGACGCTGTCATCCAGCGCCTTGAGCGAAGGATCGGTGATTTCCACCTGCTGCTCGTCGCGCAGTTTCTTGACGTAATCCGGAGCGAGATTTTTGATGTCTTCCGTTTCCACCTCGTTTTTGCAGATGTCGGCAACGGTCTTGTTGACCTGCGGCAACGTGTCATTGTAGGCGTAGGTTTTGGCCGGCGTCTTGTCAATCAGCTTGATGATGTGATAGCCATACTGCGTGGTGATGACGTCGCTGACCTGGTTGTTGGTGAGGGAAAACGCCGTAGCCTCAAACTCCGGCACCATCTGGCCGCGCGAAAATGGCGGCAGCTCGCCGCCCTTTTCCTTCGAGCCGGGATCCTCGGAATACTGGCCGGCCAGCGCGACGAAATCCGCGCCGCCGCGAATCTGCTTGAGCAAATCATCAATCTGCTGGCGCTTGGCGGCGACGGTGTTCGTCGGGAGCGGCGTCGGCGGCTGGGTGGACGGATCAATCGTCATCAGCAAAATATGCCGGACGTGCGCCATTTCCGGCTGTTCAAAATCCGCGGTGTGCTTGGCGTAAAACGCCTTGGCCGCGTCGTCGGTCACGGTGATGTTCAGCTCGCGCTTGAGCGTGGCCTTGGCGACAGCTTCTTGCGTGGCCTTGGCGCGCAATTCATCCTCCGTCATGCCCACGGCCTTGAGCTGGCGGTCGAACGCCTCGACGGAGCCGAACCGCTTGACGAGGTTCGTGTATTGCAAATCCGCATCTGCGGCGCCGGCGGCGCGGTCGGCAGGCGTCGCCTCCTGCAGCAGCGACTGGATGGTGATCAGCTGGTTCAGGATGGCGATGGAAAATTCCGGCGGCAGCTGCTGGCCCTGCGCGGCGGCGTTGGCCTTCGCGCCGGTCAAAACCTGGTCCAGCTCGCTTTGCTTGATGGTGAAATTCTTCGCCTTGACGATGACTGGATCGCCGAAAAGCGCCGTCATCGTGGCTTCGGGACTTGAATTGGTGGCGACCGTCACGGCGGACGGTTCGGCCACGGCCATGGCGGAAAACACCCCGGTCATCAGCACGGCGGCAAGGAACAATTTTAATTTCATTTTGGTCAATTAGACGGACAAGTTTCGTTTCGGTTCAAAATACAGAATTACAACTCTACCACTTTCACGTTGCTGATGTCATGGTCTTTTTTCAGCTCATCCAGCACCGCCTGGGGCGGCGCGCTGTCCAGGCTCAACACCGTCAACGCCAGGCCGCCGACGATGTCGCGGCTCAGGCTCATGCTCGCGATGTTCACCTTGTGCTTCGCCAGCAGCGAGCCCAGGAAGCCGACGATGCCCGGCTTGTCCGCGTTGTTCAACAGCAGCAAGGTTCCCGTCACCGGGATTTCCACCGACTGGCTGAACAGCCGCACGATGCGCGGATTGTTCGGCGAACCGAAGAAGGTGCCGCCGGCGGAAACCAGTTTCTTGCCGTTGCTGAAAACCTGGACGTGAACCCATTCATTGAACGTCACCGGCTCGTCCGATTTCTTTTCCTCAACGGTGATGCCGATGCTCTGGGCCACGCTGCGGACGTTGACATTGTTCACGTCCTTCAAATTGCTGGTGGACAGAAAGCCGCGCAGAATCGCGCGCGTCACCGGGTCAATGTTCGGCAGATGCCGCGCGTTGCCACCGTAAGTGATGTGCAGCCGGTCGGCGTTCGCGGGCGTGAGCTGCGCGAGCAGTTTGCCCAGCGCCTCGCCGAGCGGCAGATACGGCTTCACCTGCTCGTAGGTTTTCGCGTCGAGATAGGGCAAATTCACCGCGTTGCGGACTTCGCCGGTGAGCAGATAGCCGGCGATAACTTCGGCGACTTCGATGCCGCATTTTTCCTGCGCTTCTTCTGTGCTCGCGCCGAGGTGCGGCGTGAGAATGAGATTTGCCTGCTTGCGATACGGATGATCGGCCGGGAGCGGCTCGACCGCAAAAACGTCCAGCGCCGCGCCGGCGACCTTGTTGGATTCCAGCGCCGCGATTAAATCGGCTTCCGCAATGATTTCGCCACGCGCGCAATTCACGATTTTCACGCCGGGCTTCATTTTGGCGAACGCCGCCGCGTTCAGCATTTCCTTGGTTTCCTTCGTCACCGGCATGTGGACGGTGATGAAATCGGCGACACGATAAACATTGTCCACTTCCGGCGCGAACTCCGCGCCGATCGCTTTGGCGCGGTCTTCGGTCAGATAAGGATCGTAGGCCACGACCTTCATGCCGAAGGCAATGGCGCGCTTGGCGACTTCCGTGCCGATGCGGCCCATGCCGAGCACGCCGAGCGTCTTGCCCTGCAGCTCGACGCCTTGAAATAGTTTGCGGTCCCACTTGCCGGCAATCATCGTCGCCGCCGCCTGCGGCACTTTGCGCGCCAGCGAGAGCAGCATCGTGAACGTCAATTCCGCCGTCGTGACAGTGTTGCCGCCGGGCGTGTTCATCACCACCACGCCATGCTGCGTGGAGGCTTCGATGTCCACGTTGTCCACGCCGACGCCGGCGCGGCCGACCACGCGCAACTGCTTGGCCGCCTCGATGACCTTCTTGGTGACCTTGGTTTCCGAGCGGACGACCAGCGCCGTCGCGTCGGTCACGAGCGGGAGCAGTTCCGCCTCGGACAGGCGTTTGGGCAGCACGACGACGTTGAATTCCGGCCGCTGCTGGAGCAGGGCGATGCCTTTGGGTGAGATGGGGTCGCAAACAATGATTTTCATATAGATTGAAAAATGAGCGCTCAGTTTAGGTCACCGTGCAACGCGGGTCAAACCACGAATCCGTTTTTTCGCTTCGTAAAATTCGCTGTGCGCCGGGCAAAAATTGTTTATGCTGCGGTGAGATGAGCAAGCTGCTGTTAATAGACGATGAAGAAGACGTGCGGTATTCGCTGCAACGCATCCTCGCCTCCGAGGAAATTGAACTCGCCACCGCCGCCAGCGGCGAGGAAGGCCTGAAGGTCATTCCCAAGTTCAAGCCCGATCTCGTGCTGATGGACGTGCGCATGACCGGCATGACCGGCATGGAAACGCTCCGCAAAATCCGCGCCACCGACCCGAAATTGCTCGTCATTTTGATGACCGCCTACGGCACCACCCAGACCGCCATCGAGGCGATGAAGCTCGGCGCCTACGATTATCTGCTCAAGCCGTTTGACATTCCCAAGCTCAAGGAAGTCATCACCAATGCGCTCAAGGCCGCGCGCGACATGAAGCAGGTCGTCTCCTACGCGCCGCTGCTCGAATCGGAGGATTACGAGCTTGGCATCATCGGCCGCAGCGGACCGATGCAGGGCGTCTTCAAGCTCATCGGCCAGATCGCCGCGACCGACACCACCGCGCTCATCACCGGCGAAAGCGGCACCGGCAAGGAACTCGTCGCCCGCGCCATTTATCATCACAGCGACCGCGCGCAGCAGCCGTTCCTCACCGTCAACTGCGCCGCAATTCCCGAGCAGTTGCTGGAAAGCGAACTCTTTGGCCATGAAAAAGGCGCGTTCACCGGCGCGACCATCCAGCGCATCGGCAAGTTTGAGCAATGCAACAAAGGCACGATTTTCCTAGACGAAATCGGCGACATGACGCCGGCCACGCAGACGAAAATCCTGCGCGTGCTGCAATCCGGCACCTTCGAGCGCGTCGGCGGCAATTTGCCGCTGCAAGTGGACGTGCGGGTCATCGCCGCGACGAACAAGCCGCTGGAAGCCGCCGTGGCCGCGCGCCAGTTCCGCGAGGATTTGTTCTACCGGCTGAACGTCGTGCGGATTCATCTGCCGCCGTTGCGCGAGCGCCGCGACGACATTCCGCTGCTGGTGAATTATTTTCTGGAGAAAATCGCGCGCGAGCTGTCGCGTTCGCCCAAGTCCATCGCCAGCGCCGCCATCAGGCTGTTTGAGAAATATCACTGGCCCGGCAACGTCCGCGAACTGGAGAACGCCATCCGCCGCGCCCACGTCCTCGCCAAGAGCGACGCGATCCTGCCCGGCGACCTGCCGCCCGAGATTTCCGGGGCCGCCACCGGCGTGGCCGCGCCGCCCACCAATATCGCCGCCGGCGACGGAGCCGCCGGCGATGCCGCCACGCTCGCGCGCCAGCTTTTCCAAATCGCCAAGCGCGACCCGAAATTGAAGATCATCCCCGCCGTCGAGCGCGAGCTGGTGATCCAGGCCTTGATCGAATCGAACGACAACCAGGTTCACGCCGCCCAACTGCTGGGCATCACCCGCGCCACCCTGCGCAAACGCATTGACAAGTTCGGCATCACCCGCGCATTGACGGTGAAGTGAAGCGGCGAAGCCTTTCTTGACACAAGGCCGGTCACTGCTATTCTCCCACGCTCCGGTTTTTGCGCCGGTCACGATTTATTTAATTTTATGAAACGCCAGTATCAACCGTCGAAAATCCGCCGGAAACGCCAGCACGGGTTCCTCAACCGCAACTCCACCAAGAGCGGCAAGGCCACCCTCGCCAACCGCCGTCGCAACGGCCGCAAGCGCCTGACGCCGGTTTGATCTTGTGAATCCCGCGCCGCCGAAACGCCTGCGCCTCGGCCACCCGTCGCGCCTCGCGCAGAACCGCGATTTTACGCGCGTCCGGCAGCGGGGGGAACGCCTCGTGCTCGGCTGTCTCATCGCGAACTGGAACAAGCTGCCCGACGGCTCCGCGCCCAGGCTCGGCGTCGTCACCAGCAAGAAAATCGGCAATGCGCCCGCCCGCAGCCGCGCCCGGCGGCTGCTCCGCGAAAGCTTCCGCCAGCATCAGCATGAATTTGCCCAGCCGGTGGAACTGGTTTTGGTGGCGCGCAATTCGATTGTCCAAAAGGATTTTGCCGGAGTGGAAAAGGATTTTCTCGCCGCGCTCCGCCGCGCGAGCCTGCTCAAAAACTGAAACTGTGAACCCGCTGCAGCACATTTTAATTTTTGCGGTGCGCCTTTATCGCCTGGTGATTTCGCCGGCGCAGACGTTTTTATTCGGCGCCACCGGCGGCTGCCGCTTCACGCCGACCTGTTCGGTTTATGCGCTGGAGGCAGTGCGTGAGCATGGGGCATTGACCGGCGGCACGCTGGCGGTGAAACGGATCTGCCGCTGCCATCCATGGGGCGGCTGCGGACACGATCCCGTTCCCGAAAGCGAAAAGCGGAAAGCAAAAAGCGAAAACATTTTACATCCCGCCCACTCATAAAATTTCATGGACAAGACCGGAATCATCGTCATTTCAATCTGCGTGTTGCTGCTCGGCTGGTGGTTTGTGGAGCAGAAAAAATTCGCCGAGCAACAGGCGCAGTTCGCCGCGACCAATCAAATCGCCCTGGCGCAGTCGGCCTTATCCAATTCGGTGCCGGCGACGACGGCAATCGTGGACACCACGCCGCCGCCCGTGGTCATTTTTGACACGAACGCGCCGGAACAGACGCTGGTGCTGACGAACGGCCGGGCGCGCTACACGTTCACCTCGCGCGGCGGCGGTTTGAAGCTGGTTGAACTGCTTGATTATCCGCAGACGGTTTCGGCGCGCTGGAAAGATTCGGTCACCAACGCGGCGGCGGCGGTCACGGCCTTGAATGCGCGGACAACTGTGCCGGCGCTGGCCATTCTCGGCGACGAAAGCCTGATCGGCGACGGCAATTTTGCGCTGACCAAAACCGCCACTGGCGTGCGCATGGAAAAATCTTTTGCCAGCGGCTTGCGTCTGGTGAAAAATTTCCAGTTCAGTTCCAATTTTCTCGTGCTGGCCGATTTGCGCATCGAGAACACCTCCAGCCAGCCGCTGAACCTGCCGGCACAGGAATTGGTGGTCGGCACGGCGACGCCGATGGACGTGGATGACAGCGGCCAGGTGGAAGGCGCGTTGTGGTTCAACGGCGACTCGGCGGTGGACCAGCCGCTGGCGTGGTTTAGTGGCGCCGGTGTGGGCTGCACGCGCGGCGCACCGCGCACGGAATTTCGCGCTGGCAATGGCAACGTGATCTGGGCAGCGGCGCACAATCAGTTTTTCGCGACGGTGGCGATGCCGCCGACCAACGAGCCGGCGCAGCAGATGGTGGCGCGGGTCGTGACGCTGCCGCGTTTTCAAAATGTCGGCGTGGTGACCAATCTGGTTGCGCCGAAAGGCATTCAGACCGCGCTGGTTTATCCGGCGATGACCTTGTTGGCCAATTCGGGTTTTGACCGGGAAATTGTTTTCTTCGCCGGGCCGAAGGAATACCGGAAGCTCGCGCAGATTGGCGACGAACTGAATAACCATGCGGACCAGGTGATGAATTTCGGCAGCGGGTTCGGCAGTTTCTGGGGCGTCGGCACGTTTTTCGCAAAGCTGCTGCTGTCGGCGATGAACGGACTGCATGATTTGACCGGCCTCGGCTACGGCTGGACGATTGTGCTGATCACGATCCTGATCAAGGCGCTGTTCTGGCCGTTGACGGCGGCGAGCACGCGTTCGATGAAGCGGATGCAGGCGCTCGCGCCGGAGCTGGCGGAGCTCAAGGAAAAATACAAGGACGACGTGCAGAAACTCACGTCGAAGCAGTGGGAGCTTTACAAGAAAAACAAGGTCAACCCGATGAGCGGCTGCCTGCCGATGGCCATCCAGATGCCGGTGTTCATCGGCTTTTTCACGATGATCCGCAGCGCGATCGAGCTGCGCGGCGCGCATTTTCTCTGGGTGGCGGATTTGTCCAAGCCAGACACGCTGTTCATGATTCACGGCGTGACGTTCATTCCGATCATCTGCACGCCGGAAGGGCTGCCGTTCAATCTGCTGCCGCTGCTGATGGGCGGCGCGATGCTGTGGCAGTCACACCTGACGCCGCCGTCGCCGGGCATGGATCCGTCCCAGCAGAAAATGATGCGCTGGCTGCCGGCGATCTTCATCCTGTTCCTTTACAACTATTCCTCCGGCCTCGCGCTGTATTGGACGGTCAACAACCTGCTCACCGTGGCGCAGACGAAGTTGACGAAGGCGAATGTCCGCGCGGTGCCGGCCGGTCCGGCGACGAATCCGGCATTGACACCGGCCGCGAAAAAGAAAAAATAATTTCATGCCTGCGCAATCAAAAGCAATCCTGGAAAAAATCCTCGGCACGCTGGGTATTCCCGCGACGGTGGAGGAACACAAGCTCGGCGACGACCTGATGCTCGACGTGAAAACGGACGAGTCCGGCCGGCTGATCGGCCGCCAGGGCCAAACGCTGGCGGATTTGCAATACATCGTGAACCGCATTTTGTTCCAGCAGGATCAAGGCGCGCCGAAGGTGATGGTGGACGTGGGCGGCTATCGCTCGCAGGCGCGCGAGCTGCTGATGAAAAAAGCGCAGGATGCCGCTGAAAAAGTCCGCCGCTGGGGCGACGCGGTGGAACTGGAACCGCTCAACGCCTTCGACCGGCGCATTGTGCATCAGGCTTTGAAGGACGACCCGGACATTGAAACGCAAAGCGTCGAGGTGGAGGGCACGGAAAAAAAAGTTTTAATCCTGCGGCCCAAGCAGCATTGAGATTTGCCGTTCTGGCAAAAATAAAAAAGCGCGGACAGCGATGTCCGCGCTTTTTATTTTGAGACGGTATTATTGGTCAAGAACCTTCAGGCTGTAAATCGGCGACCAGGAGCTGTCCGGCTGCGGATCGGCACCAAAGGTGTTGTAAAGATAGTCGAACTTGAAGCGGTAAGTGACCTCGCTCGCGGCGGGCGGCACGGGCACGAGGCCTTCCCAGCGGTTTTGGACAATGGCCACCGGGCGCATCGGAAACGACTGGCCATGGACGATCACATACGGATGGATGCTGTCCCAGCGGATGGATTGCTGCTGGGAGTTGAACGCGACTTCCACGGGATAAAGATTGTCGGCATTGCGGGGCTGCTCGCTGGGGGTCATGCGCGTGAACGTGGCGGTGGTGCTGCAACCCGCCAGCAGCAGAACCGGCAACCAAGGCAGAAATTTTTTCAAACTCATCCATGGAACGTGCCGAAAAAACGTCGTTTTGTAAAGTTGATTTCCACGCTTGAACGGCTGTTCGCTTTCAGCAATCCTCGCGGCGCATGAATTCCCCAAGCGTGACCCGCCCGGCGGCGAGCAATTTTCGATGGATTATCTGCGCGCTGCTGTTTTTTTCCACGACGGTGAATTACATGGACCGGCAGGTCATCAGCTATCTCAAGGAATTTTTCTGCACGCCGGCGGAAGCGGGCGGTTTCGGCTGGACGAACTCCGATTTCGCCAATGTCACCGCCGTGTTCACCGGTTTTTATGCCAGCATGACGATTCTGGCCGGCTGGGTCATTGACAAGATCGGCACCAAGCTCGGCCTGGCCCTGTCGCTCATTGTCTGGTCCGTTTTTGGAATCGCCAACGCCTTTGTCGGCGGCCTCACCGTGGCCCACATGATTGTGCGCAGCCTGTTCGGCATCGGCGAGGCGGGCAACTTTCCCGCGTCCATCAAGACCGTGGCCGAATGGTTTCCCAAACGCGAACGCGCGCTGGCCACCGGCATTTTCAACAGCGGCTCCAACGTCGGCGCGATGATCAGCGCGCTGTTCGTGCCATGGTGCCTGATCCATTTTGGCGACCAGCAGGGCTGGAAAATGGCCTTCATCCTCACCGGCGCCGTCGGTTTCATCTGGCTGATTTTCTGGTTCTGGCTCTACGCGCCGCCCGCGCAGCAGAAGCGGCTCTCCAAGGCCGAATTCGACTACATCCACAGCGACCGCGACGAAACCAAAGCCAACGAGCTGCAGGAAGACAAATCCGCCAAAAAGGTTTCCGCGTCGCTCTTTTCCTTTTCTGGCCGGATGTCGGCGGCCGGTTTCACCGGCATCACCAGCATGATCATTTTCCTCTGCCTGTTTGTTTATTTCATCTCCACGATGTTTCCCGGCCTGAGTCCCAAAGCCGCCCTCATTTTGTATGGCACCGTCGGGGTCGTCGCCTTTTGGGCAGGCCTGGCCGCACAGGCCCGGCGGTGGCATGACCTCGGCAAACCCGCCTGGTATATCGCCCTCAACCTGCTGCCCGGCGCCGGCACGCTGATTTCAATTATTCTGCTCGCCACGCGCCCCGGGATTGCCGGGCCCAATCAGTTTGGGGATTCCGCCAGGCCGGAATTGCTCGGCTACCGGCAGACGTGGGCGTTTTTCTTCGGCAAATTTTTCACCGACGGCGTCTGGTGGTTTTACCTGTTCTGGCTGCCGGATTATCTGAAAAAACAGTTCGGCATGACCAAGCACGAAGTCATGCTGCCGACCTTCATCGTTTATGGCGTCGCCATCGTCGGCAGCGTCTATGGCGGCAGCATACCGATGACGCTGATGAAACGCGGCCTGCAGGTTTACAACGCCCGCATGACCGCGATGTTCATCATCGCCCTGTTTCCATTGACCGTTTTGAGCACGCAGTATTTCGGCAACGTCAGCCACTTCGGACAATGGGCCTCAACATTTGCCGTCGCCATCATCTGCATTGGGGCCGCCGCGCATCAGGCCTGGTCGGCGAATCTGTTCACGACCGTCTCCGACATGTTCCCGAAAAAATCCGTCGGCTCCGTCACCGGCATCGGCGCGATGGCCGGCGGCCTCGGCGGCGTGATCGTCCAAAAAATCGCCGGCACGCTGACCGACAAGTTCAAGGAAAATCCCCAGCACGCCTATCTCATCATGTTTGCCGTCTGCGCCTTGAGCTATCTCACCGCCTGGGCCTTGATGAAAGCCTTTGTGCCGCGCCACAAACCCATCACCGATCTGTAGAAATTCTGCCAGCAAAACGCCCGTTGAAGATTTTCTTCAACGGGCTTTTGTGTTTGCCGGCGCAAATCAAATTGTCTGGCTCAAATACCCGCCGTCCACCCGGATGTCCGTGCCGGTGACGAACGAACTCGCTTGGTGCGACGCGAGAAAAATGCACGCGCCGATGAGCTCCTTGGATTCGCCGAAACGGTTCATCGGCGTGTGTCCCCAGATCGCTTTCGTGCGCGCCGTGGGCGAACCGTCGTCATTGAACAGCAGCCTGCGATTTTGTTCCGCCGGAAAAAATCCCGGGGTAATGGTGTTCACGCGCACACCTTTCGCGGCCCATTCACGGGCCAGGAACTGCGAGAGATTCAGCACCGCTGCTTTCGCTGCGGAATAGCTCATCACGCGCGAAAGCGGCAGATGCGCCGAAACACTGGCGATGTTGATGATGCTGCCTTTGCCACGCTGGCACATACCCGGACCAAATTCCTGGCACGGCAAAAATGCGCCGCCGATATAATTCAAGTCCAGATTGGCATTGAGCGCCTCCAGCGAGATTTTCTCAAACGGATTTTCTGCCGTGACCGTGACCCTGGGATCGTTGCCGCCGGCAGCGTTCACCAAAATCGTCGGCGCGCCCAGCGCGGCTTCAATCTTTTTGTGCGCCTCGGCCAGGCTCGCGCGCGAACTCGCGTCGCACGAAAAGAAAGCCGCATGGCCGCCTTTGGCCGTGATGGCCTTGACGCGGGCCTGGCCGCGCTCCTCGTTGCGGCCGAGCACGGCGACCTTTGCGCTGGCATCGGCAAGACCGTCAGCCAATGCGCCGCCGAGCACGCCCGTCGCGCCGATGACGACGGCGACTTCGCCTTTGAGTGAAAATAGTTCTGGTGAGCTCATAATTTTTTAGCGCTGAACGCGAGCGCTGCCGCCGCCGAATGTTTTCTCGACTTCCTTGCGCGTGGCCATGCTCGTATCGCCCGGCGTGGTCGAAGCCAGCGCGCCGTGCGCTGCCCCATATTCAACCGCCTTCTGTGCGTCGTTGAATTCAAGAAAACCGAATTGCAGGCCGCTCGCGAAGCTGTCACCACCGCCGACACGATCTAAAATTTCCAGTTCGGGATACTTGCGGCTCTCGTGGAATTTTCCATCGTGCCAGAGAATGGCGCTCCAGTCATTCTTCGTCGCGGTGATGACGCGGCGCAAGGTGGTCGCAGCCACCTTGAAATTCGGATACGCCTTCACGGCAGTTTCAATCATCGCCTTGAACGCATCCGTCTCGATGTGGCTTAAGCTGTGGTCCGCGCCCTTCACTTCAAAGCCGAGGCTCGCGGTGAAATCCTCCTCGTTGCCGATCATCACGTCCACATACTTCGCAATTTCGCGGTTCACTTCCTGCGCTTTCTTGAGGCCGCCAATAGATTTCCAAAGCGACGGACGATAATTCAAATCGTAGCTGACGATCACGCCGTGCTTCTTCGCCGCTTTCACGGCTTCGATGGTGATGGCCGCCGTTGTTTCGGACAGCGCCGCAAAAATGCCACCGGTGTGCAGCCAGCGTGTGCCGACTTTGCCGAAAATGTGATCCCAATCGAAATCGCCGGGCTTGAGCTGCGCCGCCGCCGAGTTGCCGCGATCCGGCACGCCGACCGCGCCGCGAATGCCGAAGCCGCGTTCGGTGAAGTTCAAACCATTGCGCACGCTGCGGCCAATGCCGTCGTCTTCGCGCCACTTGATGAAATCCGTGTCCACGCCGCCCTGCATGATGAAATCTTCGATAAGATGGCCGACCTCGTTATCTACGAACGCGGTGCAAACGGCGGTTTTGTAGCCGAAACATTTATGCAGACCGCGCGAGGTGTTGTATTCGCCGCCGCCCTCCCACGCGGTGAACGAGCGCGCGGTGCGGATGCGTCCCTCGCCAGGGTCAAGGCGCAGCATGACTTCGCCGAGCGAGATTTGGTCATATTTACAGGTGGATTTGTCGCGTAATTGAATTGCCATAAAGTTTTTCGTTGTGAGTTAAAAAGTTTAGACCTGCACCGATTTGAAATCAGCCAAATTCCATGTCGCTTCGCCGACTTCGTGCGCGAGATGATTCAGTTCTTCAATTTCAGCTTTCGTGAAGAGCAAACCATTGTGCTGTTTCGACAACGCGCCCCAGCGCGCTTCCGGCTGGCCGGGCAACATGCACTTCTCATTGCCGTGACCGAGCACGTCTTCGATGATCGCCTTCACGTTCTGGATTTGCGAACGGCCTTTGACGTAGTCGTTGCCCTTCATCGCGTCCGGATGGATGACTTGGAAATAAAACGTCGAGCCGCGTTTCTCGCCTTCGCCGCCGCGCGATGTGCCGCGAATTTCCGGCAGCGAACCGCCGATGTAACCCGCATAAAGTTCGTCAATCAAGCCCATGCCGTAGCCTTTGTGCGCGCCGAACGGCAGCAGCGCGACGGCTTTGTTCGGATCGGTCGTCGGATTGCCCTCGGCATCCACGGCCGCGCCGGGCGGAAGCTGTTTGCCTTCGCGCTTCATCACCTGCACGCGGCCCATCGCGATGGTCGAGGTCGCCCAGTCGATCACTATGGGAAAACCGATCGCGTCCTGCGTCGGGAACGCCCACGAATGTGGGTTCGTGCCCATCGTCGGCGTCTTGCCGCCGAACGGCACGACCTCGGACGTGGCCGACGTGCAGTTCGTGTAGGCGAGGTAGCCCTTGAGCGCGGCGTCCATGACGTAGCCGCCGCCCCAGAGATAATGCGTCGCGTTGTCCACGCTCACCATGCCCACGCCGAATTTGTCCGCGAGCTTCATGCAGGTGTCCATCGCCTCGTAGGCGACGGCCTGGCCGAGCTTATTGTGGCCGTTCCAGATTTCGGCGGCGGCGAAGCGCGATGGCAGCTTCTCGATCTGCGCGCCGGGCATCCAGCGGCCGACCTTGCTGCCGAACAATTCGTCGAGGTGCAGCGCCTTGATGGCGTTGTGCGTGCGGATACCGTAATACGCGGCACTGGCGCAGAACCGCGCGCCGGCGGCGGCCTCGGCGGCATCGTAACCGCGCTTGCGATACGCTTTCGTGACAAGTGAATCGTGTTTTTCCTTGGGAATAATGTAGTAGGTTTCGGCCATAAAAGCAGTTGCGCAGTTTAATGAAAAAATGCCGGTGAATTCAATGCTGATTTGAACCACGTAAAAAAGCCGGAACGACAGGCTCGTTCCGGCTTTGGCGGCGCCAGAAAAGATTCTTCACCCCGACCACAAGCCATGCACCGGTATTTCTATCCGGCACCCGGATCAGATTCGAGCGGCCGGCAGTGAGGGGATTCTGAGCCCCGCCGTCAGCCAACCCGCTCCCGCTCCGTCTCTAAAAATGGAAGGGGTGAAGAAATTGTTTCAGTTTCAGACTGGCTTGATGGCCCGCCCCACCTTTGCCATCTGCCATCTGCTATTTTCCATCTTCGCCTGGTTCAGGTGGACATGATGGAGATGGGATTGCTCCAGGCGCTCTGGATCGTGCTGCCGCCCATCGCGCAAAATTCCACCATGTAAATCGTGCCGGGGATCGTCGGTGTCAGCACCATGAGCCGTGCGCCGGTGAATTGGACCCACTCCGTCCACGTCTTGCCGGCATCTATGCTCGTGCGCACCTTATACATCCGCCAGTTCAGCACGCCCTGGCCGCGCACCGTGAGCTGGCCGCTCACATCATTCATAACGGCGAGGATCGTCGGCTGGTCCAGCGGACCGGAAGTGCGGTTGGCGCTCACCACGTCGTAGCCCGACGAGAGCAGCCCGTCCAAATCATGACGCGCCTCGCCCATGCAATAGTGGGCGTTCTTTATCAAGCCATCAATGACCACCTGCAAGGCCGCGTTCTTCGCGCGGATGCGGTCGCTGCCGCCCTTGCGCCCTTCCACCATCGCGGCGGACAACGCCAGCCGGTTGCTGGCCATGACCGCGAGGGACACCGGCGGCGCAGGGAATTTTAGGTTGTTAAGCAGCCCGTCCTCCACGTCCAACGAGAGGTTGCAGGCGACAGTGCCGTTGCCCCGGGTGAAACTGGTGTCAATCCGGAAGCTTTTGTTGTTTGTGGTGTTTGCCATATGTTTTCTTTCTGCTTGTTGTATTTGGTTATGTTTGGTTATGAAACCTTCTGTAGGGGGCCTCGCGGTCTCGCGGAAGTTTCGTTGCAAACATTCCATAGCCTTATTTATGCCAACCAAGTTTTTGGCGGCAATATCAGGGCTTTAAGCGTAATGTTACGACTGTGGGTGACTTTTATTGAAGCATTAAAAATTAAATATAAAGCAGTGTTACTAATGAATTGCTTCAGCCGGACTTTTTATCCGCGCGTCGGCGCAATTATTTACGAAAAATCTTCCGGGCGTGCCTGCAATTTTGCCGGGCGGCGTCCCCTGAAAAAATCCGCCAGCAACCGGCGGATGCAGCCCAGCCGGCTGCAAAATCGGAATTGTCTCGGTTGTGGACAAAACTGTCCCGCTGTCTCCAAGCGTGACGTTTCTGCAAGTTTGCAGAAGCGTTCTGCAGGTTTGCAGAACCGATCTGCAAGTTTGCGGATGCGTTTCGCAGGTATGCGGGAAGCCCCAGCAGGTTTGCGGGCGGTCTCTGCAAGTTTGTGGAGCGACGTTGCCGGTATGTTCGTTCAACGAACAAGTTTGCGGAAACCGTCTGCAGGTTTGGCCGTTGATCCAGCAGGTATGCGGGAAGGTTTTGCAGGTTTGCTGGCCAGACGAACAGGTATGCTCCGTCATCGTGCAAGCAGGTTCGTTGACGGAACAGGTTTGCAGCGAGTTGTTGCAGGCATGTGGGGAGGCCGGACAGGTTTGCCCGTTGGCGCAGCCGGTTTGTGGGGCCGGGTTTCCGGCAGACCGCAAACGTCGCGCCGGCGTTTGGCCATGACGCACAGGCATGAGCGAAACATCAATGCCAATCCCACGCGTGGATTTTCAAAGGGGACAGAGGACGATTTTTCTTCGGTTGATGGGGCTTGCTGCATGGGATGACTAACACCGGGTCTAATACGTTTTTTAGTTGTATTTATTCCGGATGAGGCCTAGAAACGGCTTTAGCAAGAGGCAAAAGGAATTCATTATGAAAACAAAATTGCAACACTTCTATGTCCTGCTGGCATTGTCGGCGTTCTCCACCCTCAATTCTCAACTCTCCACCGCGCACGCCCAGGGCACGGCCTTCACTTATCAAGGCCAGCTACAGAACAATGGCAGCCCGGCCAGCGGCACCTACGCCCTGACTTTCGCGCTGTTCAACACCAATGCCAGCGGTGTGCCCGTCGCCGGACCCGTCACGAACAATGCGGTCAGTGTGACCAACGGGCTGTTCACCACGATGATTGATTTCGGCCCCGGCGTGTTTACCGGGGCGACCAACTGGTTGCAGATTGGCGTGGCGACCAACGGCGTCAGCAGTTTCACCCCGCTGACACCGCGCCAGCAGTTGACGCCCGTGCAGTATGCCATCTTCGCGGAGAATTCCAGCAACCTGCTCGGCACCCTCCCGGCGACCAGCTTGGGCGGCACCTATGGCAGCGCGGTGACGCTGAACAATGCAGGCAATAGTTTCTCCGGCAGCTATGCCGGCAACGGCGCGGGCGTGACGAACGTGAACGCGGCGGCATTGAACGGATTGAACGCGACGAATTTCTGGCAGCTTGGCGGCAATAATGTTGCGGCCGGACAATTTCTCGGCAGCACGAACAACCAGCCGCTGGAAATCCGCGTGGGCGGGGTGCGGGCCGGCTGGATCAGCCCCAGCAACGGCCTGCCGAACATTGTTTTTGGCCCGGCGCAGAACAGCATCAGCAATACCACGGCAGCCTCTTCCATCCTGGGCGGCATCAATAACACCATCGGCACGAATTCCAGCTATTCCATTCTTGGCGGCGGCTACCAGAATATCATCCAGTTCAGTGACGCTTATTCCGCCCTCGTTGGTGGCTATGGCAACAGCATTCAATCCAGTGCCGGTTATTCCACTCTCGGCGGCGGCTTCGAGAACAGCATTCAAACCAGCGCGACATATTCCTTCCTCGGCGGCGGCAATGCCAACATGATTCTTGGCCCGAATCAATGCGTTTTGGTCGGCGGTTCCGGTAACAGCATTCAATCCGGCGCCAACGATTCCTTTCTCGGTGGCGGCTATGACAACAACATTGATACAAACGACACCTATTCCGTTTTGGGTGGCGGTCAACAGAACAACATCCAATTAGGTGGTGTTCAAAACTTCCTCGGCGGCGGCGTCAACAATATCATTCTGGGCAGTAGCTCAGATAACGTCCTCGGCGGCGGCGAAAATAACACCGTCGGCAACAATTGGGCTTTCCTCGGTGGCGGCTCACACAACACCCTTTCAGGGATTACGGCCGCTTATGCCGTCCTCGTCGGTGGCGAGCAAAACAGCATTCAAGGCAGCGCCAATCAGTCCTTCCTCGGCGGCGGCGCAGATAACATCATTCAAGGGAATTCCTATTATTCTGTCATTGGCGGCGGCTACAATAACATCCTTCAAGGCTCCGGCTATGGCGCCGTCCTCGTCGGTGGCTACCAGAACAGCATTTCGAACAATGCCGAATATTCGTTCCTCGGCGGCGGCCAGAACAACTTTGTGGGCGGCTATTGGGCGACGGTGGGTGGCGGCTACCAGAACAGTGTCACGGCCAATTATGCCACCGTGCCGGGCGGTTCCAACAATGTGGCGAGCGGACAAAACAGTTTTGCCGCCGGGACGTATGCCCAGGCCACCAACTCCGGCGCATTCGTGTGGTCGGATGCGGAGGGCACGCCGTTCGCCTCGACCAATGCCAACTCCTTCAATGTCCGAGCCAATGGCGGCGTCCGCTTTGTGACCGGGGGCGCTGGGCTGACCGTGGATGGCCAGCCGGTGCTGGCCGGGAGCATTTCATCGACACAGTTGCCGGCGTCCGTGGTCACGAACAATGAACCGGCCGTGTCGCTGGGCACTTTGACGCTGGGCAGTTTGATGCTGCCCGATCCAACCGCCTTCAATGTCCGAGTGCCTTCCTTTTTGCCCCCATACTCCATAAATGACACCCTGTTAATTTCAGTTTCCGGAAACAATAATCTATATCTCGGCCTGGATGCGGGCAGCACAAACGCCGCCGCCGGCGTTGATAACACAGGCATTGGCACTTTGGTGCTTGGGCAGGATACGAGCGGGAGCTACAACACGGGCGAAGGCTATGATGCGCTTGCGTCTGGCGCGAGCGGCTCCTACAACACAGCCTTCGGCGGCAGTGCATTGGATGCTCTCGGTTATAACAACGGGGCCGGCGGCAGTAACAACATAGCGCTGGGGTATCAGGCCGCCATCAATTTCACAGGGAATGAAAGCGGCAACATTGACATCGGCAACCCCGGCATGGCGGGCGAGAACAACGTCATCCGCATCGGCAACGGGCAGAGCCAGACCTATATCGCGGGCGTCATCAACGGCAACGGCGCGGGCCTGACGTTGCCGGGTTCCGTGGTGACGAACAACGAACCGAACGTGACGTTGGGCAATAATTTGACCCTGGGCGGCAATTTGATTCTGCCGTCGCCGGCCAACATTTTGTCCGGCGGCCTCACAATCATGCATACCGACAACAATGCGAATTCCTATTTCGGCTTGAATGCGGGCTACGCGAACTACGGAGCCGCCGGCAGCTATAACACCGGCATCGGTCCCGAGTCGCTGTCGGCCAATTCGACCGGAAATCAAAACGTGGCCGTCGGCGGTTATGCGCTCAACAGCGTTGGGAGCGGTAATAACAACATCGCGATGGGGTATCAGGCCGGAATCAACTACAATGGGAGCGAAAGCGGCAACATTGACATCGGCAATCCCGGCACCACCGGCGAGAACAATGTCATCCGCATCGGCAGCGGGCAGAGCCAGACCTACCTTGCCGGGAACGTCAATTGCAATGGCATTTTATGCGGCAACATTTTATGCGCTTCCATCTATAGCAGTGGTCCAGCGACCTGCACCACCATCACCATTACCGGTGGTTCCGACCTGGCCGAGCCGTTTTCAATCGCCACAGCGGGCCAGCCGGTTTCCGAGGGCGCGGTGGTGGTGATTGACGACGCGAATCCGGGCCAGTTGAAATTGACTGACCGGCCCTACGATACCCGGGTCGCGGGCGTGGTGAGCGGCGCCAATGGCATCCATCCCGGCATCCAGATGCACCAGCAGGGGCTGCTCGAAGGCGGCAAGAATGTGGCCCTGACCGGCCGTGTTTACGTTCAGGCCGACACCTCCAATGGTTCCATCAATCCCGGCGATCTGCTCACCACCTCCAGCACACCCGGTCATGCCATGAAAGTGACTGATCACGCCCGGGCTGCCGGCGCGATTCTGGGCAAAGCCATGTCGAGGTTGAGCGAAGGCAAGGGCATGGTCTTGGTGCTGGTCACGTTGCAGTAAAGTCAGAACCATTCCTTTATTTCAAAGGCATTCATTGTTCTGACTATGAAAACGCACAACTTAACGCCCTCCGTTATGGTAAAAAGTCTGGGCCTCTTGCTCATCCTCTGCGGATGGTTGTCTGCCGCGCGTGTAATGGCTGGAGGAAGCTGGTCTTCGGTGAACCAATACGCACCAGACCAAGTTTGGCTGATGCTGTTGCTATCCGACGGCAGGATTCTTTGTGAAAACAACCCGGAAGGCTCCGATGGTGCAAATGTTGGAAACACCTGGTTTCTTCTGACACCTGATAATCATGGCAGCTATCCGAATGCCAACTGGTCATACGCACAAGGAGCGAATGATACCCGGCAATTCTTCGCGTCTCAAGTCCTCACGGATGGGAATGTCTTTGTGGCTGGAGGCGAATATGGCAGCGGGTATGGCACGGCCGAACTCTTCAATCCCCTCGCCAATGGCGGATCCGGCTCCTGGAGTTACATTAATCCACCCGCTTCACTTTTGAACCCGTTGGCACCCAATCTTGGATTCTCTTTTAGTGGCAATAACAACCAGGGGTTCTTCGACTCGATCTCCGAGATCCTTCCCAACGGGAATGTGCTTGTGGCGCCTGACGGTCCGGCAACGAATAACGGAGAATATCTGATTTATAATCCGGGCGCGAACTCTTGGAACCAGGCTGGACCTGCAGCGACTGTATCACAGGACGAGGCCAGCTGGGTAAAACTGCCGGACAACAGCATTCTCACCATTGATCCTTATGGCACAAACACGGAACGTTACATCCCATCAGCCAACCAATGGTTCCAAGACAGTCCGGTTCCCGTTCCCATGTATGACTCCGAAGAGGAACTCGGACCGGCCTTTCTGTTACCCAATGGCAAGGTATTTTTTCTGGGAGCCACAGGCCACACCGTGATTTATACACCGTCACCTTCTGGCGGCACGAATTGGGGCAGTTGGGTGCAAGGCCCAGACATACCTAACGGTTTGGTTTCCGCCGATGCGCCAGCATGCATGATGGCCAACGGTAAGATTCTTTGCTGCGTTGGCGGGCCACTTACCGGTTCGGGTGCGAATGGCTATCCCAATGGACTAAGCTTCTATGAGTATGACTATACCGTCGGCCCCACGGGTTCTTTCGCGCAGGTGAACAGCCCGCCGGAATCGGGAAATTTTGATACCTATCAGACAGTGATGCTCGCCCTGCCGGACGGAACTGTCCTTTACAGCCAAGTCGAGCAAGAACAGGCATTTGCTGACGATGAGACCACCCTCTACATTTACACACCCGACGGTTCTCCGCTTGCCGCCGGCAAACCAGTCATCAAGAGCATCACCCTGACCTCGGACGGTTCCTACCACCTCGTCGGCACCGGTCTGAATGGCATTTCCGAAGGCGCTGCTTTTGGCGACGACGCCCAGATGAACAGCAATTATCCACTTGTTCGGTTCACTGACTCCAACGGCAACGTCACTTACGCCCGCACCTATAACTGGAGCAGCACTGGTGTCCAGACCGGCACCAATCTCGTGACCACGGAATTTTCCCTGCCCGCGTCCGTGCCCGGAGGCGGAAGCCATTCGCTCGTCGTCGTCGCTAATGGCATCGCTTCCGACCCCGTCACATTCGATGGTCCCGTCTGGGTGGATTTCAACTACAGCACCAACGCTCCCCAAATCGGCACCTACCTCCAGCCCTTTTCGACCCTCGCGCAGGGAACCAATGCTGTAGCGAGCGGTGGAACGATTTCCATCAAGCCGGGTCACAGCCCGGAAACCATGACCATTTCAAAACCGATGACCATCACTGCGTTTGGCGGTGCCGCCACCATCGGCAAATAACCGAGCCAATCCAATCAATATATTTTTCAAAATGAAAAAGTTAATCCTCCTTTTTGGTTTGCTGATTCCAACCATCAGCTTCGCGCAATCCTACTCGATTGACTGGTATAAAATCGCTGGTGGCGGCGGCACCAGCACCGGCGCAACCTATCAAGTCACCGGCACCATCGGCCAGCCGGATGCCAGCGGCGCAATGACCGGCGGCAATTATTCTTTGACCGGCGGTTTCTGGAGTTTAATTGCCGTGGTGCAGTCGGCAGGTGTTCCCAATCTCATCATCATTCCCAACGGGCCGAACAGCGTGCAAGTCCTCTGGCCGAACACGGGTAGTCACACCTTGCAGCAGAATTCCAATCTGACGGGTGGTAGTTGGACGACGAGCGGCTATTCCATCACCACCGCCAACGGCACAAACAGCATCACCATTACGCCACCCACGGGCAATCTGTTCTTCCGCCTCATGCAGTAACCGCTGCATCAGCTGCTTCGCGATCTGTCCGTTCAGGAACTCCTGCCCGGTCAGGGAGACGATGACTTTGTGGCTGCGATTGAAGAACGATTTGATCTCCGACAACGCGTCCGATGAATAATCGAACTTTTTTCCTCATCTCTCATAGGCAGCGGACTTTTTGGACTTGTTTGCGAAAGGAATGTAAATCAAATCCACGCAGGCGTCGGGCAGCTTGGCGAGCTGTTCCAGATTGTCGCCGCAATAAACGACGCGGGTGTCGAGGAGGGAACTGGCGCGCAGCGGCGTTCGGGAGAGCGCCGGTGACTTCAGGGATTTGACCGGCGGACTGCCGTCCGCCGCCGTCAATGTGGTGGATTTTCCATGGGGAACATCAGCTCCCCATGGATGCTTATGTCCTCATGGGGCAATAATCACCAACGCAAAACGGCTGGCGGGAGGGAAACGGCTGAATTTCAAGGAACGCTGCCGGCATCGGGCTTGGCATGACATTTGCGTTCAATGTTTCATGGGTCTTATCAGAAAGTAGTCTGCCCGCAACCTGCACGCAGCTTCATTCTTCCCGTCCCGGCCGGTGGATCAACCTCCTGGCCGGGGCCTGCTTGTTTTTTATTGGTTGTTAATCTGCCGCACGAGACAAAGCTGTTCCGAGGGCAAATTCAAAAAAACGCCCCACGCTTTCGATTTTTTGTTGCTGCGACACAACGCCCTGCTGTATTGAAAGCCGGGTGCATCTCGGCCGCATTCAGATTTTTCCGATCAAGTCCCTGGACGGCGTGCTCGTCGAACAGGCCCGGATCACGCCGGGCGGCATCCTGGAGAACGACCGCATCTACGCGATTTTTGACCAGGAGGGAAAAGTCGTGAACGGCAAGCGCACGGCGCGCGTGCATGAGCTGCGCTGCGCGTTCGATGCCGGCATCAACGAAGTCCGGCTATGGCCGAACGGCGGAGCGGCCTCGCCGCAGTTTCCCCTGGACGCGCCCGGTCCGCTCGAGCAATGGCTGGGCGACTTTTTCGGTTTCCCCGTCACGTTGAAGCGCGAGGACCAGAAGGGATTTCCCGACGACCGTGAGGCCTTTGGCCCCACCATCACGAGCGACGCCAGCCTGCGCGAAATCCAAAATTGGTTTCCCGAACTGACGCTGGAAAGTTTGCGCCGCCGGTTCCGCACGAATCTTGAACTCACCGGCGGCGAGCCGTTTTGCGAAGACCGCCTTTTCGGCGCGCCCGGCGAACTCAGGCCGTTTCAGATCGGCGCGGTGAAATTTCTTGGCCACAATCCCTGCCAGCGCTGCGTCGTGCCCACGCGCGATCCTGACAGCGGCCACGCCGTCACGGATTTTCAAAAGAGATTCATGGAGCTGCGTAAAAAATTTCTTCCCGGATGGGCAAATGCACAGCGCTTCAATCATTTTTACCGGTTTACGGTGAATACTTCCATCCCGCCAGACGAAGCGGGAAAAAATTTAAAAGCCGACGACGCGGTTGAATTTTAATTTCGGATTTCCGGTCTCGATTTGTCCGCGCTGCATAATTCGCAACACCAAAATTTGCCGGTTTTTCCCCGTTTTTGTCCGTGACCGTTTTCAGCAACACGAAAACAGCTGGTATTGAACGGTTTCATGCGCCGCCGAAATTGGAAGCGTGAATTGGCATTTCTGATGCTAAACATGAGTTGCCTTTATGACAACAAAGTTGCCCAAAAGACAAACGTCGGAAATGGAGGATCAAATTCAATCGCAGTTAAGTTCCTTTGGCGCGCGGCTGCGCGAGCTGCGGCTCAAGCGCGGCTGGACGCTGGAGGAGCTGGCGTGCCGCAGCCACCTGTCAAAGGCCTTTTTATCGCGGCTTGAATCGGGCGGCCGCCAGGCTTCCATCGCCGCCGCGCTGACGCTTTCACGAATTTTTGACGTTTCACTGGCGTCGCTGTTTGAATCACCGCAGGAAACGCAGCCGTGTGTCATTGTGCGCGGCGCGGACGCCGTGCAGAAAAATATCAACGGGCTGAAATACACCCCGCTTTCCAAAGCGGGGCGTTTTTTCAATCTGCAGCCGATCAAGGTGACCGTGCCGGTTTCGCGGCGGGGCGACGAGCATTACCGTCACGACGGCGAGGAATGGATTTATGTCATTTCTGGTGCGTTGACCTTGTCGCTGGCCGGAAAGATTTACGATTTGAAACCGGGCGACGCGGCGCACTTTGATTCGCAGTTGCCGCATCGGCTGATGGCCAAGGGGAAAAAGGACGCGAAAGTTTTGCTGGTGGCGTCGCCGGTGGCGGGTTCCGGTCAAACGCTGCTGCCGGCGGCCAGCCAGCATCGCGCGATTCCGGCGATCCGCCTGTTAAATTTCAACCCGCAAAATGAAACAGCCGGCTTCGTGAAAACGCGGCCGGCCGGAATTGACCGGATTGATTTTCCGAAAGTAAACCTAAAACCCAAAAGTAGAAAGGACCTGCCATGAATAAATTACGCTCGAATTGTTTGAACTTCAAAGAACTGCTGGCGCAAAACATTGCGCTGATTTCGCCAACCATGACGGCGGCGCTGATTGTGCCGCTGATGTTTGGCACCACCGGCAGCATCAGCTGGCTGTCTTATGGCCTGGGAGCCATCCTGGTATTATTTGTCGCGCTTAGCTTGAATCAATTTGCCAAACGCACGACCAATTCCGGTTCGATGTATGGTTATGCGATGTCCGGTCTGGGATTTGCCGGCGGCTCGCTCTGCGGCTGGTGTCTCCTCTGGGCGTATCTGTTCATCGGACTGGCCGGCACGACCGGATTCACCATTTTCGCGACCACGCTGCTCGGGATGGCTCATGTCAGTGTGCCGCCCTTGATTCTTTTTGCTTTTTGTCTGGGATCGTGTTTCTACATCGCTTACAAGGACATCAAAATTTCCACGTTGATTACTTTGGGACTGGAAGTGTTTTCCTGCGCCTTCATTCTCTTGCTGGCGTTCATCGTCCTGGGGCATCACCACTTTGCGCTGGATACGACACAATTCAACTTCAAGGGCACCTCGCTGCTGACCTTGGGCATGGGCACGGTGGTCGCCATCTTCAGCCTCGTCGGTTTTGAAAGTTCCACGGCGTTTGGCGAAGAAGCCGTCAATCCGCTTAAAACCATTCCCCGCTCGATCATTTGGAGTCTGGTCATCACGGCGTCCTTCTTTATTTTCATAACTTATGTTGAGGTGCAGGGCACGGCCGGAGCCTCGACCACTTTGGATAAAATGGATGCGCCACTGAACACGCTGGCCGTCATGTATGGCGTGCCCTACCTGCAGCCGATTCTGTCGCTCGGCGCGATGGTCAGCTTTTTTGCCCTGGCATCCTCCTGCATGAACGCCGGTGCCCGCGTCATGTTTGCGATGGGCCGTCACGACTTTTTCCCGCAAAACACCAGCTATGCCCATGCGAAGCACGGCACGCCGCACATTGCGCTTATTGTCATGGCCATTGTGATGTTCGTGGTGGCGTCAGTGTCTTACGGCTTTCTGGTGGCCAACGGCATGGCAGTCCTCGACGAGTTCAACGACGCCGGCACCATGGGCGCATTTGGTTTTGTTGGCGCTTACACGCTCATCGTGCTGGCCGCGCCATTCTTTCTCAAAAAACGCGGTGAACTGAAGGCGCAACACGTCCTCCTGTGCGTCGTGGCCATGGCGCTGATGCTGGTTCCCATCGTTGGCAGTGTCTGGCCCGTTCCCTCCGCGCCGGTCAACTATTTTCCGTATGCTTTCGTCGCCTATCTTTGGTTCGGAATTCTCCGCGTGATGGGCATGCGGCATCAGAAACCGCAACGCGTGGACGAAGTCCGCGAGGAAATCCAGAAGCTCCATTCCGTTGCCACCGCCTGAAATTATGGGCGCAACCAAGATTGGCGCGGTCGCCTCGCTCTACCGGTATCCCGTCAAGTCCATGATGGGCGAAGAACTGAACGCGACGCGAATCGGAGCGAAAGGTTTTCAAGGCGACCGCGTCTTCGCGCTCGCTGATGCGGAAACGGGAAAAATCGCCAGCGCGAAAAACCCGTCCAAATGGCCGACGCTTTTCAGCTTTCGCGCCACGTTTGCCGAACCGCTGAATGGCGGTTCCCTGCCGCCGGTGCGGATCACCTTGCCGGATGGCGGCACGGTTTCGAGCGAAGACCAAGACATCGCCGCCCGCTTGTCGTCGAGCTTGGGCAAGCCGGTGCGTTTTTTGAAAAGCGCGACCGCCACTGGCACGCTGGAAGAGTATTGGCCGGACATTGACGGCCTGGCGCGGCGCGATGTCGTGACCGACGAGGCCATGCCGGCGGCGACATTCTTCGACTTGGGCATGATTCATCTGCTCACGACGGCAACGCTGGACAGCTACCGCGCGCTGTATCCCGAAGGCCGGTTTGAGCCGCGCCGGTTTCGCCCGAATCTGGTCATCCAAACCGCGCCCGATTTCAAGGGCTTTCCCGAAAATGAATGGGATGAAAAAATCCTCGCCATCGGCAGCGAGGTGAAAATCAAAATCACCGGCCCCTGCGGCCGCTGCGTGATGACCACGCTGCCGCAAGGCGACCTGCCGAAAGACACCGGCATATTAAAATCAGCCGCCCGCCACAATCAGGCGCGGGTTGGTGCCTACGCTTCCGTCCTGCAAGGCGGGGTCATTCGCGCGGGCGATTTGGTCCAGCTCGAATCCAATTAGCGGCCGGCACCAACTGTCTTTCCCTTTGACAAAACGGCGGGGCAATCCCATTTTCGCCCCGGCGCGCGAAATTGGTTTCAGCTTGTTGCCGCTTCCGCGCACCAAATTTGCCGCACCATTGCCACCATGCGCGTCCTTTTTTTCGCCCAGCTCAAAGATGTGACCGGCTGCGAGGCCGTGGAACTCGCCGCGCCATCGCCGCTCAGCCGTGCCGAGCTTTGGGCTGTGCTGCTGGAGAAATTTCCCGGCCTGCACGCGCATCAAGGCAATGCCCGGCTGGCGCGCAACTGGGAATACGCCGGGACCGAAACGCAGTTTGCCGACACCGATGAAGTGGCGTTGATCCCGCCGGTTTCCGGCGGATGATGATCGCATGGAAATTGAAATTCAACTGACCGACGCCCCCATCGCGGAAACAATTTCGCCGCCGTCGAGATCTGGCGTGCATGGCGCGTGGGTTGAATTTCGCGGCGTCGTCCGGGCGGATGAAAAGGGCAAACAAATTGCCGCGCTGGAATACGAGGCCTACCCGGAAATGGCCGTGCGCGAAATCCGGCGGCTGCTCGAAGACCTCGGGAAGCGGCATCCCTGTTTTGCGGTGCGCGTGATTCATCGTGTCGGCGTCGTGCCGGCCAGCGAAGCGGCGATTTATATTGGTATTGCTTCGGCGCATCGCGCGGAAGCCATCGCGTTGCTTGGCGAATTCATGGACCGCCTTAAACTAGACGTGCCGATTTGGAAACGCCGAGCAATTGCTGCCGGCGCGTGGCTGTGTCAGGAAGACCGCCTACAGCCCGTCGTAAATACAGGAAGCATTGAAACAATAGTTGTGGCTGCGGCCGGCCCGGCAACCGCCGCCGCGCTCCGTTCGCTGGAGGAAGCTGTTGCGGAAATTCATTTGCGCTGCCAGCCGTTGCCGCCGGTTCGCGTTCCGCTCGAAGAATCTTTTGGCCGCGTTCTGCGGGAGACGGTTTGCGCGCCGGGAGATTTGCCGCCGTTTGATTGCTCCACCCGTGACGGCTTTGCAATTTTGGCCGCTGACACGTCGGAACATTTTCAAGTGGTTGACACGATCCACGCCGCCGGCTGGCAGCCGCGCCAACTCAAGACCGGTGAAGCCGTGCGTGTGGCGACGGGCGCGGCGCTGCCGTGCGGCGGAGTGCGTGCGGTGATGCAGGAAAACGTGAAACGCGACGGCGACCGCATCCACATTGTAAAAAATGAACACGGGACAAATCTCCGCCGGCGCGGCGAGGAGGTGAAAGCCGGCCAGCCGCTGGTGCCATCAGGCGCGCGCTTGGATGCCGGAAAGCTCGCCTTGCTGGCCACGGCCGGCTGCGTGCAATCGTCGGTGAGTCCGCGCTTGCGAGTTGCCCATCTTACGACGGGTGATGAAATAATTCCGCCGGGTCAAACGCCGAAGCCGGGCCAGATCCGCGACAGCAATTCCATTTTAATCCGCAGCTTGTTGCAACGCTGGCCGTGTGACGTTTTTCAAACTCACCTGCCGGAAGATTTTGAACAGGCAAAATCGGAAATCGGAAATCGGAAATCGGAAATTGACCAGACGGATTTGGTTTTGGTTTCCGGCGGCGCCAGCGTCGGCGAAAAAGACTTCACGCGCCCGCTGCTGGCATGGCTGGGTTTTGAAATCGTGTTCTCGCAGGTGAACGTCCGGCCCGGCCGGCCGCTTATCTTTGGCGTGAACGGTTCGCGCGTGGCATTCGGGCTGCCAGGCAATCCGCTTTCGCATTTTGTCTGTTTTCATTTTGCGGTGGCGACGGCGCTGGCGCGGTTGAGCGGCAAGACAGAGCCAAAATTTCTGCGCGGACGGCTGGCGGCAAAGTTGGACGACCCGCCGTGTCCACGCGAAACGCTCTGGCCGGCGCGACTGGAATTTTCGGACGGCAAAATAGTTCTGCATCCGCTCCCGTGGGCAAGTTCCGGCGACGTGACTTGTTTCGCGGCCGCCAACGCGTTGATTCACATTCCTGTCAATCAAGGCAAGTTGGACGTCGGCGCGGAGGTGGATTTTTTGCCGACGACGGCTATGATGGAAGCGTGACCCGATGAAGAAACAATTTTCCCATCTCAACGCGGACGGCGCGGCGCGCATGGTGAACGTGGGCGCAAAACCGGTCCAGCGACGGCGCGCGGTGGCCGAAGGGCGGCTGGTTTGCGCGCCGGCAACCATCCGCGCATTGAGAAAAAATGCGCTGCCGAAAGGCGACGTTTTGACCGTCGCGCAGATTGCGGGAATCCAGGCGGCGAAGCGGACGAGTGAATTGATTCCGCTGTGCCACCCGCTGGCATTGAATCATGTGGCCATTGATTTTAAGGTGCGGCGCGACGCGGTGGAAATCATTTGCACGGCGGAAACGAGCGCGCCGACCGGTGTGGAGATGGAGGCGTTGACCGGCGTGAGCGTGGCCGCGTTGACGCTTTATGACATGTGCAAGGCGGTGGACAAGACGATGCGGATCGAAGGCGTGCGCGTGGTGGAGAAAATCAAGGAATGAAAATCGGGCGCCTCACGATCAGCGACCGGGCTTCGACGGGCGTTTACGAAGACCGCAGCGGGCCGGAGATTGAAAATATCCTCGGCGGTTTTTTCGGCGGCGCGGCGAAGTTTGAGGCGGTCATCGTGCCGGATGAAATCAGCCTGATTTCGGCGGCGCTGAAAAAATTTGCGGATGAGCTGGAATGCGATTTAATTGTGACGACAGGAGGCACGGGAATTTCCGCACGCGATGTGACCCCCGAGGCGACGCGGGCGGTTTTGGAAAAGGAACTGCCCGGTTTCGGCGAGATCATGCGCGTGCAATCGTTCGCCAAAGTGCGGACGGCAATTTTGTCGCGGGCCGTCGCTGGCACGCGTGGCCGTTCACTGATTGTCAATTTGCCGGGCAAGCCGTCGGCGGTGCGCGAGTGCCTGGAAATTCTCGCGCCGGCGATGGTGGAAGGCATGGCGCATTTGCGCGGTGAAGATCCGCACGGATGCAGGCCGCAGAAAAAATGAATTTGAACCAAACAGACCCATTTGGCCGAACCGTGGATTATTTGCGCATCTCGATCACCGACCGGTGCAACGAGCGGTGCCTGTATTGTCTGCCGGAGAATTACGCGGACTGGCTGCCGCGCGGCGAAATTCTGGCCTACGACGAGTTGCTCGCGATTGTGCGGGCCACGACGGCGCTGGGCTTCAAGCGGTTTCGCGTGACGGGCGGCGAGCCGCTGATCCGTCCGGGCGTAGTTGATTTCATCCGCGATTTGATTACGACGCCGGGCGTGGAATCCGTGCAGCTCACGACCAACGGCACGCGTCTGCCCGAACTGGCGCGGCCTTTATTTGAAGCGGGTCTGCGCCGCATCAACATCAGCCTGGATGCGCTTGACCCGGCGATTTACCGCGCCATCACCAACGGCGACCTCGCCCCGGTTCTGGGCGGCATCAAGCTGGTAAAGGAGCTCGGTTTCGATTCCGTAAAAATAAACACGGTGCTGATGCGCGGGAAGAATGACGGTGAAGTTTTCCGGCTGCTCGACTTCGCGGCGGAACACGACATCGCCATCCGTTTCATTGAGCTGATGCCGGTCAGCCTGACGGAAATGCTGAGCGAGAAGAATTTTTTCCCGGTCACGGAATTGCTCGCCCGGTTGCGGCGCGAAGATGAGCCGGAGCCGCTGACGGAATCGTTCGGCTTCGGCCCGGCAAAATATTACCGGCTCAAGCAGCGCGGTGTGACCGTGGGATTGATCGGTGCGCTGAGCGATCTGCATTTCTGCGAGCGCTGCAACAAGATGCGGCTGACCTGCGACGGCAAGCTGCGGCCCTGCCTCGGCAACCATTTGGAGACGGACTTGAAACCGGCCTTGCGTCCGCAGATTGATGCCGCGCATCTGGGTAAATTGATCCGTGAAACACTTGGGCAAAAGCCGTCCGAGCATTTATTCCGAAACAACTACCAGCCGCAGCGCGTGATGACGGCCATCGGCGGCTGAAGGGGAAAAACCGGCTGATTTTTTTGCGGCCAGCGAACAAGTTTTGTTTGAAAGCGACATGGTGACGCGCTAACACTTCCGCATGGCCCGCTTTTACGAACAACTTGGCACGGCAGCGAACCAGCCGTTCGCGCTGGCGCTCATCGCCGGCACCAAGGGTTCCAGTCCGCAACGCGCCGGGGCCAAGGCCATTTTTTTCCCTGACGGAAAAATCACCGGCACGCTCGGCGGCGGCTGTCTGGAAGCCGAGGTGCAAGCGCGCGCGCTGACCGCTTTGAAAACCGGCCAGCCGGCCGAATTTGAAATGGTGCTCGACCATGATTTTGGCTGGGACGACGGCCTCATCTGCGGTGGCAGTGTGAACGGCCTGATTCTGCCGCACGCCGCGCAGGCGAAAAATCTCTGGCAGGAACTCGCTGGGGTTGCCGCGCCTGTCCGCTGGGGCGTGCGAAAAGATTTTTCCATTGCGCGTGTCGGGGACGCGGACACCGGTCAATGGCTTTATCAGGAAACCGTCTCACCGCTGGTGGAATTGTGGATTGCCGGTTCCGGCCATGTCGCACAGGCCGTCGCGCCGCTCGCGATTCAGCTCGATTTCGCCGTCACCGTTTTCGACGACCGCCCGGAACTGGCCAATCACAAATTTTTTCCGCCGGCCACGAAGCTGCAAGTTGGCGGCTGGCATGAACTGTTAAAAATCCGTCCGCCGAACGACGCGTTCGGCCTCATCGTCACGCGCGGCCATCAGCACGACGCGCTGGCACTGTCGGAGTGGATCCATTTTCCGTTCGCCTTTCTCGGTCTGATCGGCAGCCGGCGCAAGGCGCGCATCATCCGTGAACAATTTCTGCGACAAAAACTTGCCACGGCGGCAGAGTTTGACCGCGTCGCATGCCCAGTCGGGCTGGACATCGCCGCCGTCGGCACGCACGAAATCGCAGTAAGCATCCTGGCGCAGCTCATCCAGAAGCGCGCCGAATCTTTCGGCGTGAAACGGAAATGAACGCGGCAAAAAAATCTCCGCCCGGTGTGATCATTTTGGGCGCGGGAGCGTCGGCACGGATGGGCCAGCCAAAGCTGCTGCTGCCGTGGAAAAAATCTACGATCATCGGTCATTTGATTTTGCAATGGCAAGAACTGGGCGCGGCGCAAATTGCGATTGTCCTTCGTGCCAACGACACGGCGCTCGCCGCGAAACTGGATCGTTGGCATTTTCCGCCCGCGGGCCGCATTGAAAATCCGCAGCCGGAACGCGGGATGTTCAGTTCGATCGTTTGCGCGGCCAACTGGACCGGCTGGCGGAATGAAATTTCAAGCTGGGCGGTCGTGCTGGGCGACCAGCCGCATTTGCAGACGGAAACGCTTCGGAAACTGCTCGGATTTTCCGCACAAAATCCGGAGGCAATCTGCCAGCCGGTGTTTGGCGGTCGCGCGGGACATCCGGTCATCTTGCCACGAACGGCGCTGGTTGAATTAAAAGGCTCCACGGCGGCGACGTTGAAAGATTTTTTGAAACTTACGCCGCTGCCGCGCGTCCAATGTCCCGTAGTCGACGCCGGAGTGTCGCTTGACTTGGACACGCCGGAGGATTACAAACGAATGATCGTTTCCCGTTGAGCCACATGAAAAATTCCGAGCCGGAAAATCTGGGCGCGCATTCACGGCGCACGTTTCTTAAAAGCCTGGGCACCGTCGCGGCCACAGCGGCGACCGCGCAGGTCAAGTCTGTCGCCGCCGAACTGGAAAAAACCAACGCCGAAAAAATCGTCGGGCCGCAGGCCGTGCCGGTAACGCTAAAGGTCAATGGCGAGAAGCTCAAGCTGATGCTCGAACCGCGCGTGACGCTGCTCGACGCGCTGCGAAATTATTCCAGCCTCACCGGCGCGAAGGAGGGTTGTGACCGTGCGACCTGCGGCGCCTGCACGGTGCTGCTTGGTGACACGCCGATTTATTCCTGCCAGAAACTTGCCATCGAAGCGCAGGGCGTCGAAATCATCACGGTGGAAGGCCTGGCGAAAAATGAAAGACTTTCGAAAGTGCAGCAGGCATTTCTCGACCAGGACGCGCTGCAATGCGGCTACTGCACGCCGGGATTCGTGATGAGCGTGACGGCATTGCTGAAAAAAAATCCGCGCCCGAACGCCGCCGACGTGAAGCATGCCTGCGCCGGCAACACCTGCCGCTGCGGCACGCATCCGCGGATTTTGCAAGCGGCGCTCCAGGCGGCGGGCGTCGCAACGGCAAGCAAAACGGAGGTCATTGATTATGTCTAGCTGGCCGGCGGAAACCAAATACATCAGCCACTCGACGGCACGCATTGACGCGCCGGCGAAGGTGACCGGCAGGGCGCGCTACTCGTCCGACATCCAGGCCGAGGGCTGGCTTTACGGGATGATTCTCCGGTCGAAATGGCCGGCGGCGAAAATTGTGTCGGTGAATCTGGACAAGGCGTGGCAAATTCCCGGCATCAAGGCGGCGGTGGTTGCGCGCGACGGCTCATTCAACATCCGTTTTTACGGCGAGGAAATTGCCGCCGTCGCCGGCACGAGCAAGCAGGTTTGCCTCGACGCGCTGCGCGCCATCGAAGTGCAGGCCCTGGTTCGCCACGAATTTGTCGTCAACGAAAACGAGGCGCGCAAGCCAGATGCCGCGCAGGTCTGGGACGGCACGCCCAACGCACCCGCAACGCCACACGTCCGCGAAAATGGCAGCGTGGACACGGCGTTTCCGGAATGCGCGGCGGTCATCGAGGGTTTTTACACGACGCCGGTGCAAATTCATAATCCGATGGAGACGCATGGCAACACGGTTTCGTGGACGGACGACGGCGTGACGGCGTGGTCTTCGACGCAGGGCATTTCCAGCGTGCGCGACGGCCTGGCCGGCGCGCTGCAACTCGATCACAGCCAGGTGCGCGTCATCACCGAATACATGGGCGGCGGCTTCGGCGCAAAATTTGGCGCCGGTGCGGAAGGCGCGCTGGCGGCAAAACTTTCCAAGGAGGCGAAAGCTCCGGTGCGTTTGATGCTCACGCGGTTTGACCAGGCACTGGCCGTGGGCAACCGGCCTTCCAGTTTTCAAAAAATCAAAATGGGCGCGTTGGCCGACGGGACGTTGCACGCCTTTGAGGCGGAAAATTACGGCACGGCGGGCATCGGCGGCGGCGCGGATGCCGGCGGCGGCGGCGGCGGCGCGGATATTCCGATGCCCTATATTTACAAGGTGCCGAACACCCGTGTGAAACAGGCGGCGGTCGCGGTCAACGCCGGTTCGGCCCGCGCGTTTCGCGCGCCGGGGAATCCGCCGGCGTCGTTCGGCATGGAATCCGCGATGGACGATCTCGCGGTGAAGCTCGGCATGGATCCGCTCGACTTGCGGCTGAAAAATGATCCGAACAAAATCCGCCAGCGCGAATACAAGCTGGGCGCGGAAAAATTCGGCTGGAAGGATAAATACCAAAAGCCCGGCGGCTCGCCCGGCCTGGTGAAAACGGGCATTGGCTGTGCGGGCGCGGCGTGGCCGGCCGGAGGGGGCACCCGCAACACACAGGGCGAGGCAACCGTTAATCCTGACGGCAGCATTGAATTTCGTCTCGGCGTGCAGGACATCGGCACCGGCACGCGCACGGTCATCGCGGTGGTCGCCGCCGAAATGCTTGGACTCAAACCCGGCCAGATCACGGTGCGCGTGGGCGATACCAATTTTCCGCCCGGCCCCGGCAGCGGCGGGAGCACGACCTGTCCCTCGATTTCACCAACGGTTTTTTACATTTGCACCAAGGCGTTGCAGCAGTTGCAGGCGCAGTCCGGCCTCGCCGACGCGCGTGGCGAAAACTGGTTTGCCGCGTGCAAAAAACTCGGCGTCAGTCCGCTCGTCGTTCATGGACAGTGGGAGCGGGGATTGTCGGCGGATCACGCTTGCGGCGTGCAGTTCGCCGAAGTGGAAGTGGACACGGAAACCGGCCTGGTCACGGTCAAAAAAATCCTCGGCGTCCATGACTGCGGTTTGATCATCAATAAAATCACGCTCGAAAGCCAGATCAACGGCGGCATCATCATGGGCATGGGCTACGCGCTTTACGAGGAACGCGTGATGGACGATCTGTCCGGCGTGGTGCTGAACCCGAATTTTGAAACTTACAAAATGCCCGGCATGGCGGACGTGCCGGAGATTGAAATTGTTTTGATCAACATGCCCGAACGCGGCGTCATCGGCATCGGCGAGCCGGCGACGGTGCCGACGGCGGGCGCGATTGCGAACGCCATCGCGAACGCCATCGGCGTGCGCGTTTCCAGCCTGCCGATCACGCCGGCGAAAATTCTCGCCGCGCTCGGAAAAGTCCCGCCATCTGTCAACGCATGAAAGCTTTTGAATACGCCACCGCGCACTCGACCGACAGCGCCCGCGAACTGGTCGCCGGCAACGGCGCCTATCTCGCCGGCGGCAACGACCTGCTCGGCCTGCTCAAGGAATATCTCGTCAGTGCCAATATTTTGGTGAACATCAAGTCGCTGCCCGGCCTGGACAAAATCGAGCGCGGGGAAAATTTTTGGACGATCGGCTCGCTTGTCACCGTCGCGCAAATTGAGAATGACGGGGAAATCAAAAAACTTTTTCCGGGCCTGCACGACGCGGCGTCGGAAGTGGCCTCGCAGCAGATTCGCAACGTCGCCACTGTCGGCGGCAATCTCGCGCAACACTCGCGCTGCTGGTATTTCCGCCATCGCGACACGGTTTGCCTCAAGAAAGACGGCGATCTTTGTTACGCGCGCAACGGCGAAAACCGCTACCACAGCCTGTTCACCGGCAACGACTGCATCAGTCCGGTGGTGTCCAGCGTGGCCACCATTTTCACTTCGCTTGATGCGACGGCCATCGTGCTACGCGATGGCAAGGAGACACGCATGAGCATGGCCGAGCTTTACCAACGCGCCTGGGAGAATCCGCTGGCGCATAATTCGCTCAACCATGGCGACTTGATTGTGCGCGTGGAAATTCCGACGGCGCGCAGCCGCAGCGCGTATTTGCAGGCCAGCGACAAACACGCGTTCGACTGGGCGCTGGTCAGCTGCGCGGCGGCGGCGGAAATCGTGGATGGAAAACTAAAATCGCCGCGCGTGGCAGTTGGCAGCATTTCACCGGTGCCGCACCAGGTGGAAGCCGCGAACAGCTTTCTCGACGGCAAAATTTTGGACGACGCCACCGCAGCGCAGGCGGCGGACATGATTTTGCAGGACGCCAAGCCGCTGGAGCACAACGCCTATAAAGTTCCGCTGGCGCACGCGCTCATCCGGCGCACGCTGCTCAAATTGAAAGGCGACGCATGAACACGATTTTTTGCAGACATCTCCGCACAAAAAAAATGTTCACCGGCGCGACCGCCGAGGAAGCCTTTGCCGACAAGCACGACGAAAACGTCACGCCCTGCCACTTCTGGTGCAACCGCACCCAGACCGCCGTCGGCGTGGACGACCAGCCGGTCCACAAAAACGTCTGCACCCCGTCGCGAACATGTTTCGAGGAATGAGTTCAGTCCGCTCCGATTGAACAAGTTTGATGGTGAAGGCCGCAAATTAATGACCTTTGCACATCCGAAATTTCAAATTTCCCGGCTATTAATTCACGGTTCCTGGTCGGCGTCCTGACCGGGATGAAGGCCGAATTGAACCAGCTTGGCCTTCATGGTGATGCGCGAGATGCCGAGCCACCGCGCGGCCTTGGCCTGATTGCCCCGCGCCTGCTGGATGGCGCGGGTAAAAAGTTCGCGCTCGGCAGTTTCGAGGACGCGCGCGTGGATGTCGGTGGTTTCATCGCGGCGCGCGGCGGCAAGCAGTCCGTCCACATATTCGCCAAAGGAACGCAGCGCGGAATCCGGCTCACCGGCGTTTTTGTTCAGCGCGGCCCGGACATGGTCGAGGTTGATGGTGTAGCCCTGCGCGGCGAGCAGGGCTTTGCGCATTACATTTTCCAATTCGCGCACGTTGCCGGGCCAGGCTTGTGACTGGAGAAATTCCACCGCTTCGGGATGAATAGAGGGATTGGCATTGCCAAGGTCCGGGCCGTGCCTGCCCAGAAAATAATTTACCAGGTCCGGCACATCCTCGCGGCGGTGGCGCAACGGCGGCAGCGTGATCGCCACGACGTTTAGGCGGTAATACAAATCTTCGCGGAACTGCTTTTCGCGGATGGCGGCTTCGAGGTCACGGTGGGTGGCGGCAACCACGCGGACATCCACCGAAAGGGTTTCCTTGCCGCCCAGCCGCTGCAACGTTTTTTCCTGGAGCACGCGTAGCAGTTTGGACTGCGTGCCGAGCGTCAGGTCGCCGATCTCATCAAGAAAAATTGTGCCGTGATCCGCCTGCTCAAAGCGGCCGATCCGCCGGGCGTCCGCGCCGGTGAACGCGCCGCGTTCGTGGCCGAACAATTCGCTTTCCAGGAGCGTTTCGGGAATCGCTGCGCAGTTGATGGCGATGAACGGCGCGTGGGTGCGGTCACTGTGCTGGTAAAGGGCGCGGGCAATGAGCTCCTTGCCCGTGCCGGTTTCGCCGCGAATCAAAACACTGACGGGCTTGGCGGCGACACGACCGATTTCCTTGTAAATGGATTGCATGGCCGGGCTCCGGCCCACAAGCGCGTCGCGGCTCGGGCGGACTTCGCCCAACTCGACGGGTTCGGACATCCGGCGGTTGCTGTCGGCGGCCTTGTGGACCAGTTCAATCAACTGCGGAATGTTGAACGGCTTGAGCAGATAATCGTAAGCGCCCACCTTCATGGCTTCGATGGCGGTGGCGGTGGTGCCAAAGGCGGTGACCAGAATAATCGGCAGCCGAGGCTTGGCGGCGTGCAACTGGCGGACTAGTTCTAGGCCGTTCAAGCCCGGTAGTTTCAAATCGGTGATGACGAGATTGAACGAGTCCTTCACGGCGCGGGCCAGGCCGTCATCGCCGCGTTTTTCGATTTCGACAACATGCCCTTCCGCCGCCAGCACCCGTTGCAGGGTGTCGGTGATTCCGGAATCGTCTTCGATCAATAAAATTCTGGTCGCCGCCGTCATTCAGTCGCCTCTGGCAATACGATACCAAAGGTCGTGCCGCGATGCACCTGAGTTTGATACTGGAGCGCGCCGCCGTGTTTTTGCACGATGCCGGAAGCGATGGACAAGCCCAGTCCGGTGCCTGATTCCTTCGTGGTGAAGAACGGATCAAACAAACGCTTTTCGATTTCAGTTGGAATGCCCTTGCCGGTGTCGGCCACTTCGAGGATGACCACGTTGATCTCCGTGCTGGCGATGCGTCTGTGATCCTGGCGTGCGCGCAAGGTGACCGTGCCGTTCTGTCCGATGCTTTCGGCGGCGTTCCGCACGAGGTTGGTCAGCACCTGTTTCATCTGCGCGGGATCCACCCGGATGCGCGCCGGCGCGGACGGTTCCAAAACGAGGCGGATGTTGTTCCGGGCCAGCTGCGCCTCCAAAAAATGCTGCGTCTCCATCAGGATCAAATCTGCCGGAATGGTCATCAATTCCGGCTCGGAGGGCCGGGCGAATTGGAGGAAATCATTCACGATCCGCTCCAGCCGGAGAATTTCCCGCTCCACGAGACCGGCGTCATCATGTTCCGGTGAACCCGGTTGAAATCGTTTTTGCTGGATGAACAGCGCGGCTTTGATTGCCGTCAGCGGGTTGCGAATTTCATGGGCCACGCCGGCCGCCAGCAATCCCAAGGCGGCCAGTTTCTCGTGACGCTCCACCAGGGACTGGCTTTCCACCAGCTTGACGCGCAGCGGGGCGATCATGTCGCGGTAAACCACGCCGGCCAGCGCCAGCCCGAAAACAAACAATAAAACCAGCGAGCCGAGCACCGACCAGCGGAGCTGCTTGAGCATTTGATTGGCGTGCGCGAGCATCTGCTGGCGCGAGTCATAGTGCGCCTTGCCGAGCGTCTGGCCCAGATCGGAAAGATGCTGCGATGCGGTACGCAGCGGAATGAAGTCGGCCAGCGTCGCGCTCTGCTCGCCTAGCGACTGTATCTTCGGCTGCAAATTCCGGGCGACGCGCAGATAGTCATCGTAAGCGAGATCAATCTGCTGGAGCGCGTCAATTTCACGCTGCGTGGTCAGCTTGGGTTTCTGCGCGGCAATCCAGCTTTCGAGCTTGCGGCTGGCGTCAACGAATTCATTCCAGACGGCGGGATCGTGATCGGTTCCGTAACGCTGCATCGTGTTGTTCAATTCGCGCAGCGAGTCACGAAATTGGTCCGCGATCCGGAAGCTCTCCGAATCCACCTGGCTCAACCGGTCGCGCAGCTCCGCCGCCTGCCGCTGCGAATTCAAGGTGGCCAGCACGATCAACGCGCCCATCAGCGCCACGATCAGCGCCAGCGCCACCAGTCTGAATTTTATTCCAAATTTCATAGCCGATAAAAAATTTAACTGATGCAGGCATGACTGACCACAGGAACCAGCCGACGTTCGCGGCCATTGCTGAAAGCATAAACCATGCGCAAGACCGGGTTTGGCCGGTGGTTTTATGAAACTCCGTGTTCCCTGCCGAAAATGCCGCTTCGATTTCGATTTGCTTCGGAGCCACCGCCGTCAAGTGCCAAGCAGCTTTGCAGAGGAGCATAGTTGCTTTGCAGTCAAACCTGCGGCCGGCCGGTTGGGGAAACAAAACTCTCCATAATTGAAGGCTTGGCCGGTTCAATCCGACGTTGGCACGGTCTTCGCTAAAGCCAGCCATCGTCGCAGCGAAGTTTCGTTATGAAAACAAAGACCGGAGCGGCCGAAAATGACGCGAACCAGAGCGGCAGCTTGAAGCCGTCGGAAAATCGGATTTTAGTCGTGGACGACGATTCGTCCGTCCGTGAATTGATGGCCCGCGTTCTGGCTGGTGAAGGCTACATGGTATCAGCGGCGGCGGACGGAACCGCCGCGCTCGAAATCGCCGCAGCCACCAAGATTGATCTGGTGCTGCTGGATTTGAATTTGCCCGGCGAAAGCGGCTGGGACATTTTCGAGAGGCTCACGGCGGCCAACCCTTTGCTGGCGGTGATTATTATCACGGCCAGGTCGAACCAGCTTTTCACCGCGTTGGGCACGGGGGTCGGTGCGCTGCTGGAAAAGCCGCTTCATTTCCCGAAGCTGCTGCAGACCATCCGCCAGCTGCTGGCAGAACCCGCTGAATTGCGCCGCGCGCGGATGGCCGGTGAACCGGCGAAATTCCACTACCTGCACGCGCAACGCAAAGAGCAGAAGGGAAAAAAATGATGAACGCCAATGCCCTGCGGAAAATTCGGTTATGAAAATCAGCCGCCAAAAATCAAACAGCGCCCGCCACTCAAAACCCTTGTTTGTCTTGGTAAACATATTTCAAACGGACTTTTTTCCGGTGCGGGTGAACCACCTCCGGCTGGCGAAAAGCACGGTTTCAAAAGCTGCTCCGGGAGCCGGCAGTCCTGACCGGCGAGTCACCGCGCCACGGCAACGACCGAATCAAATCAACCCAATTGACGTCGCTTCAGAGTCGTTTGATACTGTGCACCGAATTTCAAGACATTTATGACTGGCGAAAATAAAATTGAACGGAGCAACCATGTCTGATCCAACCCCGCATCCAGCGCCATCCGGCACATCGGCCAATGTGCCAATGGAACCGGTGACCGGCAAGAAACACCACTTTTGGTTATGGTTTGCCATTGTGATCCTGCTCGTGGCGGGCGGCATTTTCATTTTGCGGCACCGGGGACAATCGCCAACAGCAACCCCGTCAGCCGGCGGACGAGGTGGTTTCGGTTCGGCCACCATGATGGTCAGCACGGCGAGGGCGCAAACGGGCGATATCGGAATTTATGTAAACGCGCTGGGCGTGGTGACGCCGCTCAACACCGTCTCGATTGTCAGCCGCGTGCAGGGCCAGATTGTGAAGGTGAATTATCAGGAAGGTCAGCAGGTTCACGTCGGCGACCCGCTGGTGGAAATTGATCCGGGCCCGAATCAGGCGGCGCTGACCCAGGCCGAAGGGCAGCTCGAGCGGGACACGGCGCTGCTTGAAGATGCGCGGCTCGATTTGGAACGCTACCAGGAGGCGTTCGCCAGCAATGCGATTCCCAAGCAGCAATTGGACACGCAAGTCGCGACCGTCCACCAATACGAAGGCACGGTGAAACTGGATCAGGGCCTGCTCGACAACGCCAAGGTTCAGCTCGCCTATTGCCACATCACCGCGCCGATTTCCGGCCGCGTGGGCCTGCGCCTGGTGGATCCGGGCAATATCGTCCAGGCAAACGCCACCAATCCATTGCTTGTCATCACGGAGCTGCAGCCGATCACCGTGATTTTCAACGTGGCGGAGGATGATCTGCCGCAAATCCAGGAGCAGTTGCGGGCGGGAAACACGCTGACCGTGGATGCCTTTGACCGCGAGCAAACCAAAAAACTGGCGACGGGAACTTTATTGACGCTGGACAACCAGATTGACCCGACCACCGGCACCGTTAAATTCAGGGCCATTTTTACCAACGATGATGAAGCGCTGTTTCCAAACCAGTTCGTCAACGCGCGGCTGCTCGTGGACACGCTGGAAGACGCGACCCTCCTGCCGAACACCGTCATTCAGCGCAACTCCGACAGCGCCTTCGTTTATCTCATCAAGCCGGATGAAACCAGCACCAATCAAACCGTTGCGATGCAAACCATCACCGTCGGCACAACGGACGGCAATGTTTCCGCAGTGGATGGAATTGATCCGGGCACGGTCGTCGCCGCGGATAATTTCAACAAGCTGACCGATGGTGCGAAAGTGACGCTTCGTCCAGCCGGCGGCGGGGCAGGCAAAGGCGGCTGGCACAAGAAAGATTCCCAGTGAGTCCATCACGTCCATTCATCTTGCGGCCGGTGGCAACCTCGCTGCTGATGGTGGCCGTGTTGCTGACCGGCTTTATCGCGTATAAAATGCTCGCCGTTTCCGCGCTGCCGGAGGTGGATTATCCGACGATTCAAGTCGTGACGTTTTATCCGGGCGCAAGCCCCGATGTTTCCGCCTCCGCCATCACCGCGCCATTGGAACGGCAGTTCGGCGAATTGCCCGGACTCAACCAGATGACTTCGATCAGTTCCGGCGGCAGTTCGATCATCACGCTGCAATTCGCGCTGAACCTGAACATTGACGTGGCCGAACAGGAAGTGCAGGCGGCCATCAACGCGGCGCAAACTTACCTGCCCGCCGGTTTGCCCTCGCCGCCGATTTACAGCAAATCCAATCCCGCCGACGCGCCGATCATGACGCTGGCCATCACGTCAAAAACTTATCCGCTTTCGCAGGTCGAGGATTACACCGACACCCGGCTTGCGCAAAAAATTTCGCAGGTCACCGGCGTCGGCTTGGTGACCATCAGCGGCGGCGAAAAACCAGCGGTTCGCGTGCAGGTCAATCCCACCCAGCTTTTGTCCTACGGCATCAGCCTGGAAGACATTCGCTCCTCGCTGCAATCGGCGAGCGTGAATCTGGCGAAAGGCAATTTCGACGGCACGCACCAGGCTTACGAGATCAATGCGAACGACCAGCTTTTAAGCAGCAAAGATTACCAATCGCTTGTCGTCGCGTATCGCAACGGCGCGCCGGTCATTTTGTCCGACGTGGCAAAGGTGATTGACGATGTCGAAAACGCCAAGCTTGCCGCGTGGGCAAATGATACGCCGGCGGTGATCGTGAACATTCAGCGCCAGCCCGGCGCGAACATCATCCAAGTGGTGGATCGCGTGAAACAGCTTTTGCCGCAGCTCAAAGCGAACCTGCCGGCGTCCATGGACGTATCAATTCTCACCGACCGCACGACCACGATTCGCGCGTCGGTGCGCGACGTTCAATTTTCGCTAATGCTCACCATCGCGCTCGTCGTGCTGGCGATCTTTTTGTTCCTGCGGAATGTCTATGCCACGATCATTCCCAGCGTCGCCGTGCCGCTGTCGCTCGTCGGCACCTTGGGCATCATGTATCTGCTCGGCTACAGCCTGAACAATCTCACGCTGATGGCGCTGACGATTTCCACCGGCTTCGTGGTGGACGACGCGATTGTGATGATCGAAAACGTTTTTCGCTACATCGAGCTGGGCGAGAAACCGCTGCAAGCTGCGTTGAAAGGCGCGGAACAAATCGGCTTCACGATTATTTCGCTGACCATTTCGCTGATCGCCGGGCTGATTCCGCTGTTGTTCATGGGTGACATCGTTGGCCGGCTGTTCCGCGAATTCGCCGTTACGTTGAGTGTGACCATTCTCGTTTCCGCCTGTGTTTCATTGACGCTCACGCCGATGATGTGCTCGCGCCTGCTCAAATCAAAGGCCGACGAGAAAAAACACGGCCGTTTTTTTGAGGCGTCGGAACGGGTTTATGATCGCATCATCAAATTTTACGGACGCACGCTGCAAACGATTTTGAAACATCAGACGGCGACATTGTTTGTGGCTGTCGGGACGCTAGTGCTCACAATTTTCCTCTACATCATCGTGCCAAAAGGATTTTTTCCCGTGCAGGACACCGGCGTGATCCAGGGCATTTCCGATGCAGCGCAAAACATCTCCTTTACCGCCATGGCCGAACGGCAGCAGGCGCTCGCGCAGGTGATTTTGAAAGACCCGGCGGTGGAGAGCTTGTCGTCGTTCATCGGCGTGGACGGCATCAACTCGACGCTCAACAGCGGCCGCATTCTCATCAACCTCAAGCCGCTGGATGAAAGAAAAATCAGCGCGAGCGATGTCATTCGCCGCTTGCAGCCGGGACTGGCGCAAGTCGAGGGCATCACGCTGAACATGCAGCCGGTGCAGGATTTGACGGTCGAAGATCGCGTGAGTCGCACACAATATCAATACACGCTCGAAGACGCCAACGCCGACGAATTGAACCAGTGGACGACGAAGCTGGTGGACAAATTGCAGACGCTGCCGCAGCTCCGCGACGTGGCGACCGACCAGCAAACGCACGGCGCACAGGCGACGCTGGTGATTGACCGCGTGACGGCCTCACGGCTTGGCATCACTCCGCAGGCGATTGACAACGCGCTCTACGACGCGTTCGGCCAGCGGCAAATTTCCACGCTTTTCACGCAGCTCAATCAATATCACGTCATTTTGGAAGCGCTGCCGGATTTTCAGCGCAATCCGTCGAAGCTGAATGACATTTACGTGCTCTCGACTTCCGGCACGGCGGTGCCGTTGAGCGCGTTTTCTCATTTTGAATCGGGAATTGCGCCGCTCGCGATCAATCATCAGGGACAATTTCCGGCGGTGACCATTTCCTTCAACCTCGCGCCCGGCGCGGCGCTTGGCGAAGCGACAAAAGCCATCGATGCCGCACAAAAGGAATTGACCATGCCGTTGAGCGTGCAGGCGTCGTTTCAGGGAACGGCGCAGGCGTTCATCGCCTCGCTGGCAAACGAGCCACTGCTCATTCTCGCGGCGATTGTCACGGTTTACATCATCCTCGGCGTCCTTTACGAAAGCTACATTCACCCGATTACGATTCTTTCAACGCTGCCGTCGGCAGGAGCCGGCGCGATTCTCGCGCTACTGGTCACCGGGACGGAACTTGGCGTGGTCGCGCTCATCGGCATCATTTTGCTGATCGGCATCGTGCAGAAGAATGCGATCATGATGATTGATTTCGCGCTCGACATGGAACGAAAGGAAAACAAGCCGCCGCAAGAAGCCATTTATCAGGCGTGCCTGCTGCGTTTCCGGCCAATCCTGATGACGACCTTTGCCGCGCTGTTCGGTGGCCTGCCGCTGGCGCTGGGAAATGGCGTCGGCTCGGAACTGCGCAAGCCGCTCGGCATCGCCATCGTCGGCGGCTTGATTGTGAGCCAGGTGCTCACGCTTTACACGACACCGGTCATTTATCTTTTCTTCGGCCGGCTCGCCGCAAAGTTTTCACGCGCGGACGCGACGGTTAAAAACGAGGAAATTATTCCCGTTGAAATTTGATGAACATTTCCGCGCCATTCATCAAACGTTCCGTTGGCACGGCGCTGCTGACGGCGGCGATTGCGCTGGCGGGCGCAGTGGCGTATTTGCAATTGCCGGTCGCGCCGCTGCCGCAGGTGGATTTTCCGACCATCAGCATCGGCGCGTCGCTGCCGGGCGCGAGTCCGGAAATCATGGCGTCGTCCGTCGCCGCGCCGCTCGAACGGCAGCTCGGCCACATCGCGGGCGTGAACGAAATGACGTCTTCAAGCACGCTCGGTTCAAGTTCGATCACGCTGCAATTTGACTTGAACCGCGACATCAACGGCGCGGCGCGCGACGTGCAGGCCGCGATCAATGCCGCGCGCGCCAATCTACCGGCGAATCTGCCGAGCAATCCGACGTATCGCAAAGTCAATCCCGCCGACGCGCCGATCATCATCCTCGCGCTGACGTCGGACATTTACGACCGCGGCCAGCTCTACGACGCGGCCTCCACGATCATTCAGCAAAAACTGCTGCAAATTGAAGGCGTCGGCCAGGTCAACATCGGCGGCGGTGCGTTGCCGGCGGTGCGCGTGGAAGTGAATCCAACATTGTTGAACAGCTTCGGCTTGAGCCTCCAAGACGTGAGCACCATGTTGAGCCAGCAAAATGCGAACCTTGCGAAGGGCCAGCTCGCCGACGGCAACACCACGATGGACATTCTCGCGAACGACCAGTTGCTCAAGGCCGCCGACTATAAGCCGCTCATCGTCGCGTATCGCAACGGCGCGGCCATCCGGCTCTCGGACATCGCCAGCGTGCGGGACAGTGTGGAAAATGTCCGCACGGCCGGTTATCTCAACGGAAAGCCGAGCATTCCGATCATCATTCTGCGCGAGCCGGGCGCGAACATCATTCAAACCGTTGACCGGATCAAGGCCGCGCTGCCGTCGCTCAAGGCGTCCATCCCGGCGGGCATCAACATGGACGTGGTGCTCGACCGCACGACGACGATCCGCGCGTCGGTCCGTGAAATCGAACGCACGCTTTTGATCTCCGTCGCGCTCGTGATCCTCGTCGTGTTCATTTTTCTGCGCAGCCCGCGCGCGACCATGATTCCCGCCGTCGTCGTGCCCGTTTCCCTGATCGCCACCTTCGGCGTGATGTATTTGTTCGGCTATAGCGTGGACAATCTTTCGCTGATGGCGCTGACGATTTCCACCGGCTTCGTGGTGGACGACGCGATTGTCGTCATCGAAAATATCACGCGCCACTTGGAAGCCGGCATGACACCAATGGCGGCGGCATTACGTGGCGCGCGCGAAGTCGGTTTCACGGTGCTGTCCATCAGCATTTCGCTCGTGGTGGTCTTCATCCCGATTTTGCTGATGGGCGGCATCGTCGGACGGCTGTTCCGCGAATTTGCCGTCGTGCTCTCGACCGCGATTCTCGTCTCGCTCGTCGTTTCGCTCACGACCACGCCCATGATGTGTTCGCGCCTGCTGCGGCATCGCCGACCGGACGAGCACGGAAAAATTTACCGCGCGAGCGAAAAAGTTTTCGCACAACTGCTCGGCGCGTATGAACGCAGCTTGACGTTCGTACTGCAGCATCCGGCGATCACGCTGGTGACGCTTTTGCTGACGATGGCCCTGAACATTTACCTGTTCGTGATCGTGCCGAAAGGGTTTTTCCCGCAGCAGGACAACGGCACGATCCAGGGCGGCGTGCAAGGTTCGCAGGACATTTCGTTTCCCGCGATGCAAGCGGCGACGGTGCGGTTTGTCAGAGCCATCACCAATGATCCCGCGGTTCAAAACGTCATCGGCTTCACCGGCGGCGGCGGCGCGGCCAACAGCGGATTTGTTTTCATGGCCCTCAAGCCGCTCGAAGAACGTAAAATCACTGCGGACCAGGTCATCGCGCGGCTGCGGCCGAAACTCGGCGCGGTGCCGGGCGCGTCGCTGTTTTTGCAGGCCGGGCAGGATTTGCGCATCGGCGGCCGAATGAGCAACGCGCAGTATCAATACACCATTCAAAGTGAAAATCTGGATGACCTCGTGAAATGGGGACCCATTCTGCTTCAACAAATGAAAACATTGCACGGCTTCACCGAAGTGAACACCGACCAGCAAAACAACGGGCTGCAGGCGTCGCTGGTTTATGATCGCGCCACGGCGGCCCGGCTCGGCATTTCGCCGCAGACAATTGACCAGACGCTTTACGACGCGTTCGGGCAGGCGCAGGTTTCGACCATGTATACTTCCCTGAACCAATATCATGTCGTGATGGAAGCGGCTCCGCAGTTTTGGCAGGGCCCGCAGGGTCTCGACGCCATTTATCTGCGCGCGACCAACAGCAGCGTGGTCGTTCCGCTCAACGCCATCGCGCATTACGAGCCGACCACCGCGCCCATCGCCGTGAATCATCAGGGCCAATTTCCCTCGGTCACGCTCTCATTCAACCTCACGCCGGGGGTCGCCTTGGGCGACGCGGTCAAAACCATTCAGCAAATGGAACAAAAAATTAAAATGCCCGAAACGATTCATGGCAATTTTTCAGGAACCTTGCAGGCCTTTCAACAATCGCTCACGACGGAACCGTTTCTGATTCTCGCCGCGCTGGTGGCGGTTTACATCGTGCTGGGAATCCTCTACGAAAGTTACATTCATCCAATCACGATTCTTTCGACGCTGCCGTCGGCCGGCGTGGGCGCGGTGCTGGCGCTGCTGATTTTTAAAACGGATCTGAGCATCATCGCGGTCATCGGCATTTTGCTGCTCATCGGCATCGTGAAAAAAAATGCGATCATGATGGTGGACTTCGCGCTGGCGGCGGAACGCGAAGAGGGGAAAAATTCGCGCGACGCCATTTTTCAGGCGTGCCTGCTGCGCTTCCGGCCGATTTTGATGACGACGATGTCCGCATTGTTCGGCGCGCTGCCGCTGATTTTGAGCAACGGCACCGGCTCGGAGCTGCGCCGACCGCTGGGCATCACCATTGTCGGCGGCTTGATCATGAGCCAGGCGCTGACGCTGTTCACGACGCCGGTAGTTTATCTTTATCTGGATCGCATGAGATTGTGGTGGGAGCAAAATCGCAAAAAGAAAATCGAACCCGTGATGGCGCTGCAACCGGCGGCGATTGTCGCCATGTTCGGTTTTATTTTATTCGCCAGCGGCTGCAGTTTCGCGCCGCACTATGCGAAGCCGTCAATCCAAACGCCGGCCACCTTCAAGGAATTGACGCCGGACCAAGCCAGAGCAACCGACGGCTGGAAAACCGCCGAGCCGAAGGACGACGCGATTCGCGGCAAGTGGTGGGAAATGTTTGGCGACACCAATTTGAACGCGCTTGAAGAGCAGGTGGACGTTTCCAATCAGACGGTCGCGGTGGCGCTCGAAAATTTTCTCTCGGCGCGCACGGTGGTCAAGCAGGCGCGCTCGGAATTTTTCCCGACGGTAACCGCCGTCCCTTCGGTCACGCGTTCACGCCAGTCGCAATTAACGAGCGGCAGGACAATTTTCTCAACCAATAACAGCGCGGTCACGCTGACGGAATACTCGCTGCCACTTGACGCCTCATGGGAGCCGGATTTCTGGGGCAGCATTCGCAATACCTACCAGGCCAACAAATTCGAAGCCCAGGCGACGCTGGCGGACTTGGAAAACACCCGGCTGACAGTCCAATCCGAACTGGCTTCAGATTATTTTCAGCTGTGCTCGTTGGATTCACAAAAGGAACTTTTGGATGCCGCCGTGAGCGCCTACGACAAGTCGCTCAAATTGACGCAAACCTTGCATCGCACCGGCATCGCGTCCGACCAGGATGTCGCGCAGGCGGAGACCCAGCTTAACACGACCGAGGCCCAAGCCACCGACACCGGCATTCAGCGGGCGCAACTGGAGCACGCCATCGCGCTGCTCATCGGCAGGCCCGCCTCATTATTTTCCATCCCGTCGCGGCCGCTGACGGTCACGCCGACGGCAATTCCCTTTGGGATTCCATCACAATTGCTTGAACGCCGGCCGGACGTGGCCGCCGCCGAGCGGCGCGTGGCGGAAGCCAACGCGCAGATCGGCGTGGCGCGGGCGGCTTATTTTCCGACGGTGACCCTGAGCGCATCGGCCGGCTACCAAAGCACAAGCCTGGGTAATATTTTCAGCGGGCCGGCACTTTTTTGGTCGGTGGGCGCGTCGCTGGCTGAAACCATTTTTGATGCCGGCAAGCGTCAGGCCGTGACGGAACAAGCCTGGGCAACTTATCAAGGCACAGTGGCGAATTATCGCGAGACGGTGCTCACGACGTTTCAGGAAGTGGAAGACAATCTTGCATCGTTGCGGATTTTATCACAGGAACTCGGGCAGGAAAACGCCGCCGTGGCCTCGTCGCAGCAATATCTCAATCTGGCCGACTACCGTTACAAGCTGGGGATCGACAGTTATCTGAACGTGATTGTCGCGCAAACCGCGCTCTTGAACAATCAACGGACCGCGATGAATCTCCGGATGGAGCAGATGACGGCGAGCGTGCAGTTAATTACGGCGCTGGGCGGCGGCTGGGACAGCTCGTCCAAGAAGGCAACGACAAATCCCTGAAAGCCGCGATTCGTTATGCAAAAAGACAATTAAGGACTTCCTTAAACCACCATCAGAATGGCGCCCAGTTTTGACAAGATTAGTGCTGGGCTTGGTAAACTTCCAGTTTTTAACACACCATCGGCAGCTGTCCCGCCCGAAAAGGCGCAAACTGAAATTGCTTCGGACGCGGAAATTATCGTAACTTGTGGATTGCCGATGCAGTCTGCCTTGGCGTATCAAACGACTTATTTTATGCCGGAAAAATCAAGCGGTGGTTGGTGGAAGTGGATTTGGATCACAGTCATTCTCGCTCTGGTCGCGGGCGGTTATGTTTATTTCCGCCGCAGTCACAGCGAAACATTGAGCTTCAACACCGTGGTGGCGGAGCGTGGCGATTTGACGGCGACGGTCACCGCGACAGGCACCTTGAATCCGGTGGTGAACGTGACGGTGGGCAGCCAGGTGTCCGGCCGCATCAGCGTGTTAAACGTGGATTACAATTCGGTCGTGAAGTCCAACGAGGTCATCGCCGAGATTGATCCGGCGACCTACCAGGCCGCCGTGGAACAGAGCGAGGCGGATCTGGCCAACGCGAAGGCGAATTTGGAATTGCAGCAGGTCGAGTATGACCGCAGCGCCGAGCTGTTCACCAACAAGCTGATTTCCGGCTCGGATTTTGACACCGCCCGCGCCACGTTGGACGAGGCGGAGGCAACGGTGAAAATCAAGCAGGCCTCGCTCAATAATTCGCTGGTGAATCTCAATTATTGCAAAATTGTTTCCCCGGTGGACGGCGTGGTGATTTCGCGCGCAGTGGAGCTGGGCCAGACGGTCGCCTCCAGCTTCAACACGCCGACGATTTTCCAGATCGCCAACGACCTGACCAAGATGCAGATTGATTCGAACGTGGCGGAGGCGGATGTCGGCGGCATCGTGGAGGGCCAGAGCGTGGATTTCACGGTGGACGCGTATCCGACGCGCACATTCCACGGCGAGGTGACACAGGTGCGCAATTCGCCGATCACGGTCAACAATGTCGTCACCTACGACACGGTCATCAGCGTGACGAATTCGGATTATAAATTGAAGCCGGGCATGACGGCGAACGTCTCGATCATCGTCGCCGAGCGTGATGACGCTTTAAAAATTCCAAACGTGGCGCTGCGCTTCCGTCCACCGGACAACGCGGTGGTGTTGACGAATGAGGTCGGTGGTGTGGTGCAGACGAACGATGTGGCCGCCGGCAAAGCCTCGCATAAGAACAAAAACGGGCGCGGCCTGCATACGATTTATGTTCTCGCCGGCGAGGACAGTGCGCCACAGTTGAAGCCGGTGCAGGTCAAGACCGGCATCACCGACGGCATCTTTACCGAGGTTGTCGCCGGCTTGAACGAAGGCGACAAGGTGGTTTCCAGCGTCGCCCAAAACGACGCACAAGGCTCCTCGTCCGCGTCCAGTCCGTTTGGCGGCGGCTTCCCGCGCCGCTGATTTTATCCGTTTGCAAATGAACGCCGTCATCAAGCTCGCGGACATCCATAAGGTTTACCACACCGGTGAAGTGGATGTTCACGCCGTGCGCGGCGTGTCGCTGGACATCCAGCCGGGCGAATTTGTGGCGATCATGGGTTCGAGCGGCTCCGGCAAAAGCACGTTGATGAACATGATCGGCTGCCTCGACCGGCCGACGGGCGGAAATTATTTTCTCGACGGCCTGGATGTCTCCACGCTCGACCGCGACCAGCGCGCCAAAATCCGCAACGACAAGATCGGCTTTGTATTTCAGGGTTTTAACCTGCTTTCGCGCACGACGGCTTTGGAAAATGTCGAGATGCCGATGCTCTACAACCATAAACGCGTTCCGTCCGCCGAACAAAAGGAGCGCGCTAGCAAATCGCTCGACTTGGTCGGCCTCGCCGCGCGTGCCGACCACAAGCCCAACCAGCTTTCCGGCGGCCAGCAGCAGCGCGTCGCCATCGCGCGCGCGTTGGTGAACCAGCCGTCCTTGCTGCTGGCCGACGAACCGACCGGCAATCTGGACAGCCAGACGAGCATCGAAATCATGGGCGTGTTCCAGAAGCTGAACGACGCCGGCATTACCATCATCATGGTCACCCACGAGCTGGACGTGGCGCGTTACACCAAGCGGATGATTATCTTGCGCGATGGAAAAATTCTGACGGACGAAAAAGTGGCCGAGCGGCTGAGCGCGGAAAATGAATTGAAAAACCTGCGTCTGGCGCAGGAGGCGGTGAAGCTCGCATGAAATTTCTCGCGCCATTCAAGCTCGCCGCGCGCGCCTTGCGCCGGAACAAAATGCGGTCGCTGCTGACGATGCTCGGCGTCATCATCGGCGTCGGTTCGGTCATCGCGTCGGTCAGCATCACGACGGGTGCGACGAAACAGGTTGAGGATAAAGTGGCGAGTCTTGGCCAGAATGTGGTCACGGTTTTCTCCGGCAATTTCAGCAGCGGTGGCATGAAGGGCGGCTGGGGCAGTGCGCCGACGCTGACGGTGGACGATTCGCGCGCTATCAAAAATGAAGTGGCCAATGTCGTCGCCGTCAGCCCCGAAGTCCGCGACCGCGAGCAGATTTTGGCGAACGGCCAGAACTGGAACACGCAGGTCATCGGCGAGTCGCCGGATTATCCCCAAATCCGCGACTGGAACATCGCCAGCGGCGGGATGTTCACCGAGGGCGACGTGCGCGCCCTGGGAAAGGTCGCCATCATCGGCAAAACCGTCGTGGACCAGTTGTTCGTCAACGACGATCCGATTGGCCAGACGCTGATCGTGCGCAACATTCCGTTCAAAATCGTCGGCGTGCTGGAGTCGAAGGGATTTAATCTGTTTGGCCAGGATCAGGACGACGTGGTGATCATTCCTTACACGAGCCACATGCGCCGCATCACGAGCCGGAACTTTGTGAACTCCATCATGGTGCAGGCCGCGAGCAAGGACAGCATCAACCAGGTGCAGCAGGACATCAACACGCTGCTGCTTGACCGGCACAAAAGCGCGGAACCGGATTTCACCGTGCGCAGCCAGCTTGAATTGATGCAGATGGCCACGCAAACTTCGCGCATCATGTCCGTGCTGCTCGGCGCAATCGCGAGCGTGTCGCTCATCGTCGGCGGCATCGGCATCATGAACATCATGCTCGTCAGCGTCACCGAGCGGACGCGTGAAATCGGCATCCGCATGGCCGTCGGCGCCCGCGCCCGCGATATTTTGATCCAATTTTTGATTGAGGCGGTGACGTTGAGCGCTTTCGGCGGACTGCTGGGCATCGCGCTTGGCATGGGCGCGGCCAAAATCACATCACATTTCACCGGCTGGCCGACGTTGACACCGTTCGCGTGGATTGGCATTGCCTGCATTTCCAGCGCGGCCATCGGCATCGTCTCCGGATTTTATCCGGCGTGGAAAGCTTCGCGGCTCGACCCGATTGAAGCTTTACGCTACGAATAAGCCGTGGTTGCTGAAATCCTTTCCACCCACACGCCGGAGCTTTTTCAAAAGGCCGTCCGGCGTGCAGCCGAACGGTTGCGCGCCGGCGAAGTCGTCGCGCTGCCGACAGAAACGGTCTATGGGCTGGCTGCCAACACATTGGATGAAAAAGCCGTCGCCAAAATTTTCCAGATCAAAGGCCGGCCGGCGCACAATCCCATCATCGTCCATGTTTCCAGCAATGAGATGGCGCAGGCTTGCGTGACAAAATGGACCGGGCTCGCGGATAAATTTTCAAAAGCGTTCTGGCCCGGCCCGTTGACCCTGGTGCTGCCGCGCGCGGAAAAAATTCCCAATGTCGTGACGGCCGACGGTGAAACGGTGGGCGTCCGCTGGCCGAGTCATCCGTTCATGCAGGCGGTGATTCGGGAATGCGGCTTTCCGCTGGCCGCACCGAGCGCGAATCTGTCGAACCAGATTTCGCCGACAAATGCAGAACACGTCCGCGCGCAGCTCGGCGATAAAATTTCCCTGATCGTGGACGGCGGCCAGTCGCAGGTCGGGATTGAATCCACGGTTTTGGATTTGACGGTTTCGCCGCCAAGAATTTTACGGCCGGGAATGATACACGCGGCGTCACTCGCGGCAGTGGCGGACAACATCCAACATCCAACATCCAACATCCAACATCCAAGGCTGAAAAGTCCGGGCTTGTTGGCGAAACATTATTCGCCCAAAGCAAAACTGGTGATTTTGAACTGGGCCGACGACGCGGACTTGAAATTTCAAATTTCAAATTTCAAATTTCAAATCGCGGACTGCCGGGTCATTGCGCACACGCACATTCCCGGCGGATTTAATGCGGAAAACGTGAGCGTGATGCCGCATGACGCGGAGGCGTTTGCGCGGGCGCTTTACGCAGAACTGCACCGCTGCGATGCGGCGGAGACGAAGCTGATTGTCGTCGAGGCGCCTCCGGCCTCGCCGGAATGGTCGGGCATCGCGGACCGGCTGCGGCGCGCGGCGGCGTAGATCATTTACTCGGTTTTCCAGCGTTGCCGGTCGGTGAGGAACAGGCCGGACGCAAGCCCGTAAGGCGCGATTCGCAACGGAAATTGTTGTGGAATCTGGTTGGCGGCTACAGTCTTCAGCACGAAATTTCCCCAGCTGTCCACGCCGCCCTGCAGGCATTCGGTGAAGAGTCTTCCGTCCATCGTGTTCAACGTGAGGTAGAGCGCGCGGACGGGTTTGACGTAGTCGTTGAACTGGAAAAATTCATACTGGGAATTGATGGTGGTCCAGGTGCATTGGTGGTCGCCATACCAGGCGACGGCCCAGGGGATGTCGCTCATCATGATCTCGTCCGGGCGCATCCAGCCGGAGATTTTCTGGATGTCCGGCGGGTAATATGGCGGATAGGCGACGGGGGAACTTTTGGGCGGCAGCAGGTTCGCGATGAGCGACTGGCAGGAAATCAGCACCATCAGGGCGATGACGGCGAGCCGGATTTGCGGCGACGGGGTTTTCATCTGGTTAAGCAGCGTCAGGAAAAAGGCGACGCCGAAAATCACTACAAGCGGCGTGAGCAGCACGAGCAGGTTTTCGGAATTGATTTCAGGCTCGGTGACGGAAAGCTGGGTTTTGCCGAGCGCCTGCACCAAAACGAACACGCCCAGGCACATCATCGTGAAATAGCGCATCCGCCGGGCAGCGACACTGCGCAATCCCAGCAGCAGCCCGGCAAAAAACAGCACGGCGACCCAGCTACCGCCAATCCGCAACAGGTCGCCCTGCAGAATGTAGCGGCTGTTTTCCAGAAATTTCCTCAAGTAAGGCCGCATCCAGTAGGCCGAGGTCAGGTCGGGATTGACCGACTGCATCAGCCGCGAGCCGGGGAACGCAAATGTCCCCTCCACCACCGCATAGCCGGCGGTGCCGAAAAACGTGCCGCTCACCTCGAGGTTGCGGATGATCCACGGCGTCACGACCAGTCCAAATGCGAGGAACGCCGCCACCGCCAGACCGGGCCGCCGCACACCGCCGAAGAGCGTCAGGAAAATCGCCACCGGCACAATCACCCAGCCAAACGCATAGCGCGTCAGCATTCCGGCCCCGACCAGCAAGCCGGCGGTGACGGCCAGAATGAAAAGCTTTTGAACCTGCGGCTGCTCGGCGCGGCCAAGCTCCTCGATTTTCATGAGGCACCAGACGAGGCCTAAAAAAATGATGAGCAGCAGCACGGTGGACTGGCCGGACACGCTGAATTTCCACAACAAATCCGCGCCCAGCGTCAGCAGCGCCGCCAGCCATGCCGCCGGGGCGTCGAATAAATTTTTAGTGATGAAAAAAGTTAGCACCACCGCCACCAGCAACAGCAGCTGGTTGAAAATGGCGATGCGGAATTCCGCCCGATAGCGCATGTAGCGGCCGCCCTCGGACCAGAACGGCTTGTGTGTTTCCGCCAACCAGTCCGGCTTCCACATTTTCATCAATCCCGCCAGCACCGTCGGATACACCGGCGCATTGGCGAGGTCGGGATGCGCGCCGTTGATTTCTGCGAAGTCCACCGCATTGGTGGTCTGGATTTCGCCGGCATGGATTTCGTGGTTGTGTTTTTGGAGCAGATAAACACTGAACGGCCGGATGAAATCCGTGGTGTAACCGTTGCCTTCCGCCACATGGCGCGCCACCTGCGCCGCGTCCATCGCCTCCATCGAGTTGAACCCGCGATATGAGTTCAAGTCGTAAAGGACCGCCAGCCCGATGACCGCTACCGCCAGCGGCAAAAAATGCAGCCGACGCGATAATGCCCCCACTTCGAGCGCATGAATCAAATGCTGAATCCGTTCGGAATTTACCATAATCAAAATCCTTCCAAGTGATACTCGTGCAATTTGCGGTGAAACGTCCGCCGGCTCATGCCGATTTTTTTTGCGGCGTGCGTGCGGTTCCCGTCCGTCTCTTTCAGGGCGCGGACGATCAATTGTTCCTCCGCAGCCTTCAACGTCAAATCTTTTCCCTGAAACAATTTTGCCCCGCCGGCGGAACCGCCCCCGCGCACCGATGGCGGCAAATCCCGCCACGCGATGCGTTCGCCCCGGCTCAGAACCACCGCATGTTCAATCGCCGTGCGCAGTTCGCGCACATTGCCCGGCCACGAACATTTCATCAGCGCTTCGAGCGCTTCCGCCGTGAAATCGTTGACCATCTTGCCGTTTTCCGTTGCAAACTCGCGTAGGAAACTCTGCGCCAGCAGCGGAATGTCCCCCATCCGCGCGCGCAGCGGCGGCAGCTCGATCTCAACGACGCGCAGGCGGAAAAACAAATCTTCGCGGAATTTTCCAGCCTTGACCAGTTCTTCCAGATTTTTATTCGTCGCCGCCACCAACCGCAGGTCCGCCGTCAAGGTCTTGTTCGAGCCGACGCGCTCAAACGTCCGTTCACCAAGAAAACGCAGCAGTTTCACTTGGATCGTCGCGTCAATCTCGCCGATCTCGTCCAGAAAAAGCGTTCCGCCCTGTGCCTGCTCAAACCGGCCGATGCGCCGCTCGTGCGCGCCCGTGAACGCACCCCGCTCGTGACCAAACAGTTCGCTCTCCAGCAGCGTTGGCGCGAGCGCAGCGCAATGCACCGTCACGAACGGCTGCTTTGCGCGCGGACTTGATTGATGCAGCGCCTTGGCGATGAGTTCCTTGCCCGTGCCGCTTTCGCCCAGCACAAGAACGGTGGCGCGCGTCGGCGCGACCTGCTGGACAACTTCAAAAATCTCCTGCATCACCGGCGATTGGCCAATGATGTTTTCCAAACCGAACTTGGCGTCAAGCTGCTTGCGCAACGAGATGTTTTCCACTTCCAGATTTTGCTGCTTCAAGGCGCGCGCAATCCGCATCTCCAGCTCATCAATTTGCAAACGCCCTTTCGCGATGTAATCGTCCGCGCCGCGCTTCATCGCGTCCACGGCCAGTTCCTCCGAACCGTAGGCCGTCATCAAAATGCAGATCGGCGGCTTCGTCAAAGATTTCGCCCGCGCGATGAGCTTCAAACCGTCTTCATTGGGCAGGCGGAAATCCGTCAGCATCACGTCAAAATTCTCGCCTTCGAGCAAATGCATCGCCGCCTGCGCATCCTCGGCGATATACACGTCATAGCGTTCTTCGAGCGCGGCGCGCAGTCCTTCGCGCGTCGTCTTCTCGTCGTCCACAATCAGCAGGGTCGGTTTTTCAGCCATAATTTTTAACGCGTAGGTGCGGCCATGATGAAGATTTCCAACTCATCCAGTTTTGTTTTTTGCGTCTCGGCATTTTGGCGTCTTTGCATTAAATTTTCACGGTTGTCTCCGCCAGCAAACGCGGCTTGCGTTCGTGCAGCGGCAGCCAGACCCGGAAAGTGGTTCCCCGGCCGACGTGACTTTCCAGTTCAATCCGTCCGTTGTGGGCGCGGACGATGCGCTGCACGATCATCAGGCCAAGGCCGCTGCCTTTTTTCTTTGTCGTGTAAAATGGCTCGAAGATGCGGTTGATCTGCTCCTGCGGAATGCCGCCGCCCGTGTCCGTCACGCTCACCCAGACGCTGTCGGAATTCTCGCCCGTCTGCAACGTCAGCGTGCCACCGGTCGTCATCGCCTGCGACGCATTTTTCACGAGGTTCACCAAAACCTGCTGCAACTGCGTCGCGTCCACCGGCGTCGCGGTCAGGTTGCGCGCCAGTTTCGTCTTCACCGTCACGCCGCGATTTTCAATTTCCGGCCGCAGCAGTTCCAGGGTTTTTTCAACAATGTCGTTGAGCGACGCCATTTTCAACTGCACCGGAGCCGGCCGGATGGCGCCGAGAAATTGCGTGACGATGTAGTCCAGCCGGTTGATCTCGCCCTTGGCCACTTCGAGATATTGCTCCAGTTTTTTGCCGGCCTCGGAGGCATCCGTCTCAACCGTGATCTGCCGCGAGCGCGGAAGCAATCTTGAGTTCGCCGGACTGGTTTTCAATTTTTTCACCTCGCGTTCCATCAATTGCAGATGGATGTGCAGCGCGTTGAGCGGATTCCCAATTTCGTGCGCGACGCTTGCCGCGAGCAACGTCAGCGCCTGGATGCGCTCGCTCTCGATGGCCTCGAACGTCTTCTGCCGCGCCTCGGTCGCGTCGTGCAAAATCAGCGCCACGCCGGAACTGCCGATGGCATCGCCGTCCAGCGGCGCGGCGTAGAGCCGGAGAAAACGCGGACGCGGATAATGGATTTCAAATTCGTGGCGAATGACGTGCGCACCACCGGCGTGGTCCGCGCGGGAAATTTTTTTCCAATCCACTTCCGGCAAGATGTCCGCGATCTGCAAATCTTCGGTGTCCGGCTGCAGGCCGATGAGCCGGGTGACAGCCTGGTTGAAATAAATGATGTGGCCCTGCTCGTCCGTCACCAGAATGCCGTCTTCGATGGTGTTGAAGAGCGTCTCCAGAAAACTGCGTTCGCGCGCGAGCCGCTGGACGACGGTTTGCAACCCTTCCGTGTCGAGCCGTCCGATGCGGCCAAGCACCTTGTCGAGAAAACTGGATTTGGCTGCAGCCATTGGTGAAAATTGATTTTACGAGTAGCAAAATGGCACAGGCTAGGATTTCGTCAAGCCTAAGAAAAGAGTTTCGATGGCACAGCAAAAATCGGTCGTCAGGCAAATTCAATCCACGAAACTCACGCCGGCTTGAGCGGATTTCGGCAAGTTTTTAGAATAAAATTTATTTCGCCAGATGTTGCAGTGTCGCGACGTCCACCGGCCATTTCGGCTGAAACTGCGGGCTGGCCAGATAATCCAGCAGGCTCGTGCGGAACTGCCGGCGCACCGGGTCGCGCTCCAGATCGTTCTCCAAGTCCACGCTGCAGACAAAAATTTTCCCATTGCCGACTTGCGCTTCGAACGCGAGCGCCAGCTTGTGGTTGGTCGCCCAGTCGTCAATCACCTGCACGCTCGGCACCAGGCCGGCTGGCAAATCATCCAGAATCATCGCCTGGGCGCGCTGCACCAGATACCACAACTGCCAGTCGCTGAAATCATCCGTCGGAAATTCCGCGAACAGCGGCGACCGCGCGTCGCAGAGAATTCCCAGCGTCGTCGGCGCCTGCCGCTTCGTCCACGCCGTGTTCCAGAAAATGCTGCTGAAGCCCAGCTTCACCGGGCGGTCCGGATCGTTGCGGACATTTTCCGGCGGCAGCAGCCACAGGACCGTTCCGCCGTCGTCAAGCACGGCCTGCGCGGCGGCGTTCAGCTCGTGGAAAATCGTCACGCCCACCGGGGCCTTCGGCGCGGCCGTCGCCGGATAAACCCAGACATCCCAGTCGTTCTGGATTTTGGTGCCGGCAAAACCGGCGACCAGCTTGTAGCGCGCCGGCACGGGGAGGCTTTTCAAATTGAAACTCGCCGTGCCGAGCTGAATGCCGTTGTCCACCGGCACGGTGCGGCGGTCAAAAATCTGCGAGGCCATCACGCGGCCGTCGTCCGCCACCAATTCACAATACGGCGTCGCGTTGGTCAGCGGGGCCGCACTGAAATTCGCCACTTCCAAATCCGGCGCCAGCGTTTCGTCCGTGGTAAACACGCGTTTGGACAGGCGCGCCAGCGGCACCACGGCGTTGCAGAAGCGGCTGAATTGCGCGGCGGTCACGTAGCCTTTGTCGTCCCAAAATGCGTCCAGCACGCCAACGAGCGCCGTGCCCTGGCCCGGAAAATCGGTGAGACCGAGCAGTTCAAAACCGCCCATGCCCGGCGTGCGCAGGGCGGACTCAATCTCTTCCTTGTAGCAGAGCGTCTGCAATTTTCCCGAAGCGAATAAAAACTTTTCCGCCTCATTGCCCAGATGATGTGCGGCCAGGGAATCCTGGAAAATCTCAAAGTTGCCCGGCTTCAGATAACCTTTGTATTTTTTGATCGCCGCAAAATCTGGATACGCGCACCACTGACCGATTTCGTGGCTGATGACCGGCATGTCGCGGCGGCCGATGAAATCGCCGTAATCCGTCGTCGTCTCCGGCGGCTGCGCGTTGAGGCGCGAGCCCAGCCCGTTCGTTCCCCGCTGGATGCGCGGACCCGCCGTCACTTGAAAGTCGTTGCCCGGCAGTTCCGGCCAGCCGCTCGCGCCCGTCCACAGCCGGCGCGGGTCGCGAGTTTTGAAATGATCCACATAATCAGTGAGGAACGCGCCCTGGTTTTTTCCGCGCGGCTCGTTGCCGTAGGCCATCAGCACGAAGCTCGGATGATTGCCGTAAGCTTTCAGGATGCGCTCCGTCTCCGCATAAACCCAGTCATCCACCGGCTGGCCGTTGCCGAGCGTGGTGCTGTGGTTCGCCCACGAGCACGCCTCGACCTGAAAATAAAAACCCAGTTCATCCGCCGCCTGGAACGCCGCTTCCGGCGGACACCAAGAATGAAAACGAAATAAATTCAGCCCGTGCGCCTTGGCGATGCCGATGACGCGCTTCCACGCGGCCACGTCCGTCGGCGGATGGCCGGTCAGCGGAAACACGCAGCATTCCAGCGTGCCCCGGAAAAAAGTCTTCCGCCCGTTCACGACGAACTGCGTGCCTTCCGTCGCGATTTCGCGCAGACCGAACGTCGTGCTGCGCTGCGCGTCGCCGAGTTTGGCGGTCAGGTGCCGCACCACCGGATGAAATTCGTCCCACAGCGGCGCGTCGTCGCCCAATGGAATTTCGCCGGTGAAACGGCCGCCGTTCGTCGTCCAGTCCACCACCACCGACTGCAGCAGTTTTCCGTCCACATAAAAAATCATGCCCGACTCGCCGTTCACGCCGGACCGGTTGCCGACCGTGCCGGTCACCGTCACCGAGCTCGTCGCGACGTGCGGGGCGACCCGCAAATCCTCGATCCATACCAGCGGCGTCGCGCGCAGCGAAAGGTCGCCGACGATACCGTTCCAGTTGCCCTGCGTGTGGTCGCTGATGCTGGTGGAATCTTCGCCGATGTCCACGATGCGGCGGTTGTCCACGCGGAGGGTGAGCGTGTGCCGGCCCGGTGCGAGCTGGCCGAGGTCGTATTCGTGCGGCGTGCCGAGCGAATCATTCGTGCCGAAAATTTTCCCGTCCACCCACACGCGGGTTTCCCAATGCGGCCGTTCCAGCGTCAGCACCACGCGCTGGTTCTGCCAGTCCGGTGGAATCGTCACCGTGCGCTGAAACCACGCCGCGCCGGCGCAATATTTTTCCGGCGTCAGCCAGAACGGCAGCTTGACGTTGCCCGGCTGGCGGTATTTTTCAAATTCCGGCGCGGTAAAATAAGAAGTATCGCGGATGCTGCCGGTCCAGGCCGTGTTGGTCGTCACGTCGTCGCCGATGCCCTGTTCCGGCAGCGAGCCGGGCAGATGGATGCGGCCGGACAGTTTGTTCGTCGCCCAGTTTTCCGCCACACCCGTGTCATTGCGGTCGAGCTGAAAACGCCAGGTGCCCGCCAGGGAAATGTCCGCCGCCGGCAGCACGGCCGGCCGCCCGAGACACCAGGCAAGAATGACGAGTGGAAAAATCCGTTTCATTGGCAAATTAATCTGCGTGCCGGCCGCTGCCGGAAGATGTTAATTGCCGGTGGAAATCCTAGTTTCCTCCGGCCATACCATGCCGAGCGATGCGGGATTTTGATTTTCGGCCGCAATCGCGTCAATCACAATTCCCGGATCCACCATCCAGATTTTCAGCGTGTGCCGGCCGGCGGCAGCGAGCGGATGGCGGCTGGTGGTCGGCGCCGCGTTGCGCAGCACATTTTCCTGCCACTGCCGGTTTTTTTCGTCCAGGCTCGCCGGCAGGGACACGATTTGCGGCGGCGCGTCGTCAAACGCGATGGCGTAGCGCTGCGGCCGGCCGGTCTCCACGGAAAAGGTAGGCAACGCCCGGACGGTCACGCGCCAGTCGCCGGCAGTTTGCAGCGACAGCTTGAACTGCAGGCAGGGCGAGGCGGACAAGATTTCCCCGGGCGTGTCGCGCACGGCAACGGTCGTCGGGAAAACTGCCACCGCCGCGCCGTTGTAGCCCAGGCCGGAAATTATCTGCCAGCGCGCGTCCCGGCCCGGAACAAATGCCGACGCATGTTCGGCCTCCATGATGACGCGGTGATTTTCCTCGGCGAAATCCGCGCCCGAAAAATCCGGCGACGCGAAGGCTGGATTTGTGGTCGCGGCGGCAATGGCGTCCGGCGCGGGAATTTTTGGCACGCCCAGATCAACCTGGCCGCGCGGATTGTCCGACATCATGCCGCGCCAATTGCCGCCGGCGAGCTGGTGATTATAAAAGTCCGTGAGCCGGTGGATTTCCGCCGCCGCCGCCGCCGAACCGGCGAGGCATTTTTCATTCATCGCCGCCGCCGCCCGGACCGGATAACCGACCAGTTCAAAAAACGAATCACTCAATTTGCGGGGCAGCTGCTTTTCGACGGCATCAACGCGAGCGGATAATTTGTTCCATGCAGCCAGGCGCGAATTCACCTCGTCACTGGAAAATATGTTGTTGGTCGGAACACCAACTCCCCAATAACCCAGGCCGGTGACGATGTTCAGGTGTTCTGGTTTGCGCTGAATGTTAAGGCGATAGTATTCGGCCATGATGGAAGTGATCTCCGGCGCAACTTCATTTCCAAAATCGCGCACTATTTGTTTTTGCAGCAGGTCGTAAGTGTTCGTGCCGTTCCACGAATGTGGATTCCACGCGAGCTTGAGGAAAAATTCGGCGTCCAGTTCCGCCGGTTTCAAATCGCCTACGTTGAGAATCCACACCTTGTCCGCGCCATAATCAAATGCCTTCGACATTTCCTCGGCGATGAGTGCGGGCGGCGTGGTGCAAAGCCAAAGGTAATCGCGCGGACCGCCACTATACGAAACGTGATAATAAACGCCCGCGCCGCCGCGGCGAGCCCGTTCGCGCGCGTTGGAAAATTCGCGAATATAACCGTAATTGTCGTCCGGCCAGACCAGCGTGATGTCGTCGGGTAAATTGGCCATGAGCCGATAGAGCGGCAGCACTTCCTTGTAAGGACAAAAAATCTGCGGCACCGCGGCGACATTTGTGCTCACATCGCGCGCGAGCATTTCGCGCTGAAGCGAAATGATTTTTTCCAGGCGTGCGGCTTTTTCGCGCTGCGTGCCGCCGCCGGGCATCGCACCGTCGTGGATGCCGCGCATGCCAAGCGTGTAAACATTTTCGTATTGGCCGTTCTCGCGAACGCGCTGCTCCCAGTATTTCAGGACGCCGTCCGGGTTCGTGACGAAATTATATTCGCCGAAAGTTTTTTCATCCCACTCGCTGACGTTGTTGCGGAGCATCTGCTCGCAATGCGACGAGCCCATCACGATGCCGTATTCGTCGGCGATCACCCGGTTGGTGGCGAATAAGTTGAACGCCGCCGTGCCCGGGTGCATCGCCGGCCAGAGATAATTCGCGCGCAGCCGCAGCAGCAGCTCGAAAACTTTCGCGTAGGTCTTCGGGCCGATGTTGCCGGTCGCCGGGTCAAAGGTCTTCGCCGCCCATGGCCGCAGGCACCAGTCCTCGTCGTTGAGAAAAATGCCGCGATATTTCACCGCCGGCGGCCCCTGCACCAGCCGTTCGCCGCCGATGGCAATGAAATCGCGCGGCGTCACCGGCACGTCCGCCCACCAATACCACGGCGAGACGCCGAGGCGCTCGGACAGCTCGTAAATGCCATAGATCGTCCCGCGCCGGTCGCTGCCGGCGATGACCAGCGCACGTTCGACGCCGGGCAGCGGCTGGTCCACCACCTGCAGCACATAGCTTTCCCATCCGCCGGCCACGCCGTTCGTTGCCAGCTTGCCGGTCGCCGCCAGCCGGTCGAGAACCGGGCTTTCGCCGAGTGTGCCGATGATGACCAGGTTCTTTTCACCGCTGGAAAAATCATTTCTCACCGCCGGTTTCTGTCCGGTGACGCGGGCAAAGTCCTCCGACAAATCGCCAACCGCGCGCCGCACGGTGGGGTTGGCGTTGGTTTCCGCGAAAATGGAAATGACGTTGCCCCCGGCGGCGAGCGTGAGCGCGTCACCGGCCGCCGGCGCGGAGAAATTGATTTCCAGCGCCACCGCTCGGCCGGCCACGACGCATCCAGCAACCGCCAGTCCGCAGGCAATCATTCTTGCCGGGCGCGGAAGCAAGTTCATGGCCGGACAAATTTTTCAACCGCCGCCTGCAGTTTTTTCAGGTCGGGCAGGTTGATATACATCATGTGGCCGGCGTCGAACTCGGCGAACGTCACGTTGCCCCGGTAGGCGTCGGCCAAGCCCATGTGGCCCACGCTGTGCCGCATCGTGTCAATCGGGCAGACCAGGTCGCACCGGCCGCCGAGCACGAGGATTTTCAGATACGGCTCCTGGTTCATCACGGACGCGAGCTTGTCGCTGGCGTTGGCGAAATTATTCCGCACGCCGTAATTCCACGGCTGCACGCCGGCGATCAGTTCATACGGCAGATCATCCTCGAACTTCAATTCGCTCCGCACATACGAATTCATCGCCGCCGAAAACGGCCCCATCACCGCCGCGCTGGACGGATCGAAATCCGCGCCCGGTGACGCCGGGTCGCCATCGCGTCCGGTCAGTCGCGCGTCGTAGGCGCCGAGGATCAGGCCGTCATCGTGCAGCAGTTGCTTGCGGAAAATATACGGATCCACGCGCAGATTGTTGTCCACGATGACGGATTCTTTCAGGCCGGTCAGCCGCACGAGCTCCGCGACAATTTTTTCCCGCTCGTCCGCCGGCAGCGCCGCGCCTTGCAGCAGCGCCGAGGTGTATTCGCCCTTCGCAAATTCCCGCGCCTCGGCTAGCGCGTTCGTCAGATCCGCCTGCAGGTCCGCCGGCAGTTTCTGGTGGAAATGCGCCGCCGCCGTATAGGCCGGCAGGATGAGCGGATACGGCAGATCGTTGCCGGTGCCGCCGCTGATGGTGCCGAAGTCCAGCACGCCGGAGACGAGGATCAGCCCGTTCAGATACAGGCCGCAACCGCTGCGCAGATGTTCCGCCAGGCCGGCGGCGCGGAAAACGCCGTAGCTTTCGCCGCAGAGAAATTTCGGTGCGAGCCAGCGGTCATGGCGCGTCGTCCAGAGCCGGATGAATTCGCCGACGGAATCCAAATCCGCCTCGTCGCCAAAAAATGCGTCAGGCTTCTCGTCCTTGGTCACGCGGCTGAAACCCGTCGCCACCGGGTCAATGAACACGAGGTCGCTGGCGTTGAGCAGGGAATATTCATTGTCCACCAGCGCGAACGGCGGCGCGGGCATGGAACCGTCGTCGTTCATTTTCACGCGGCGCGGGCCGAACGCGCCGAGGTGCAGCCACAACGACGCCGAGCCGGGCCCGCCGTTGAAGCAAAACGTGACCGGCCGCTGGGCCGCTGCCGCTTTCCCACTTCCGCTTTCCGATTTGTCCGTGCGCGTGTAGGCCACGTAGAAAATGGACGCGCGCGAGGTGCCGTCCGGCTTGAGCAGCGGCAACATGCCGGTCTCGGCCACGTAGGTGACGCGTTCGCCGGCGATGCTGACGGTGTTGGTCACGCGGACCGGTGCGTGCGAGGCGTCGGGGATCTGGCCGAGCAGGGATTTGTCTGGCGCGGCGGCGGGCGCGTTGGTGGTGGCCGGCTCCGCCGCGCGCAGTGAACAGACGGCGGCAAGGCAAAGGACGAGGATTTTTTTCATGTGGCGGTATGGCTTCCCGTTCGGTTCAGGTTGGACGGAGCATAATGGCTTTGCGTTCATGCACCCAAGGAAATTTTTGCGCGCGCAGTCGGACTGGACATAATTTGCGATTCACTTTGGCAAAATCCACGTAGCCAGCGGCGGAAAAATCAGGAAAATGGTTTGCAATGGGTCAGACGTGGTGTTGTGCGGGCTGGCCAAAGTTATGGACGCGGCAGACAACATATATCGGCCGGGAATCAGCGGCATTGCATCCACTAATCAGCATTCGGGGATGCAAAAGGGCTTCACTTTGATTGAACTCCTCGTAGTCATCGCCATCATCGCGATCCTGGCGGCGCTGCTGCTGCCGGCCTTGAGCCGGGCCAAGGCGACGGCACAAGGCATCCAGTGCCTTAACAATCTCAAGCAGTGGGGGCTGGCCACGCAGATTTACGTGATGGAAAACAATGATTTTCTCCCGCGCGAAGGCACGGAAAATCCACCGGCGGTTCCGGCCTCCGCGCCGGACACCAACAATTGGTATTGCCTGCTCCCGCCCACCCTCAGGCTCCCCTGGTATTTTGCCAACTGCTGGCGCACCAACGCCAGCATCGAGCCCGGCCATTCGCTTTGGATTTGCCCCAGCAACCCCCGGCGCAGCAATGGCAACAATCTTTTCCATTATTGCCTGAACGACGGGTTTAACGGCCTTGGGGCCAACGACCATGCCGATATGCGGCTCACCAGCATCCCCTATCCGCCGGTCACGGTGGTTTGGATGTTTGACTCCAAAAACCTGCCGGCCTGGGGGCCGGCAAGCTATGTCCACACGAACCTGCACGGCGCGGGCGCCAACCTGGTTTTCCTGGATGGCCATGTCAAGCGGTTCGGCGTCTCGGCGTATCGGGATGCCGCCGGCAATGTCATCACCAACAATCCCGAACTGGTCTGGGATACTTTTCCCTGACCCGGGCGCATTCACGGCACAAAAAAGAGCGACCAGGTCTGGCCGCCCTTTTTATTTCTTAGGAGACAGGGTGACGAGTTTCAAACTGCCGCCGCAATCGCATCGCCCATCTGGCTGGTGCCCACGCGCTTCGCGCCAGTTTCGCTCGCGCTGAAAATATCGCCGGTGCGGTTGCCCGCCGCGATGGCCTTGGCCACGGCGTTTTCAATCGCCGCCGCCGCGTCATTCAGACCGAAGCTGTGCCGCAGCATCAGCGCGCTCGACAGGATTTGCGCGATGGGGTTCGCCAGATTTTTCCCGGCGATGTCCGGGGCCGTGCCGCCGGCCGGCTCGTAAAAACCGAAGGTCTGATTGCCATTCGTCGCGCCGAGACTCGCGCTCGGCAACATGCCGAGCGAACCGCCGAGCGCCGCCGCCTCGTCGCTCAGGATGTCGCCAAACATGTTTTCGCACAGCATCACGTCGAACTGCGTGGGCTTGAGCATGAGCTGCATCGCGCCGTTGTCCACGAACATGTGGTCGAGCGCCACGTCGGGATAATTTTTGCCGACGCTCGTGACGACCTCGCGCCAGAGGATGCCGTTTTCCAGCACATTAGCCTTGTCAATGCTCGTCAATTTCTTCCGGCGCAACTGCGCGGCCTTGAACGCAACGTGCGCGATGCGCTCGATTTCCGGTGTGGTGTAAACCATCGTGTCAATCGCGCGGAAATTGCCGCCGCCGAGATCCTCGGTCTTTTTCGGCTGGCCGAAATACATGCCGCCGGTGAGTTCGCGGACGACCAAAATGTCAATGCCGTCACCCTGGCGTTCCTTCGCCAGCGGACACGCGTGTGACAAGATCTTCGGCAATTTCACCGGCCGCAGGTTGGCAAACAAGCCGAACTCCTTCCGCAGCCGCAGCAGCGCGGCGCGTTCGGGACGTTCCTCCTTGGGAATCGTCGGGTCGCGGTCCGGCAGGCCGACGGAGCCGAACAAAATGGAATCGCTTTTTTTGCACAACGCGAGCGTCGCGTCCGGCAGCGCCTTGCCGGCGGCGTCAATGCCGGCCCAGCCGATGGGCGCCTCGGTGACGGCGAGCTTGAAATTAAATTTCGGTTCGGTGGCGCGCAAAACCTTGATGGCTTCGCGCATGACTTCGTTGCCGATGCCGTCGCCGGCGAGCGCTGCGATGTTGTAAGTTTTCATCAAATGGAGCGGACAGTTTATTCAAACAAAAATGCAGAAGGAAGAAGGAAGAATGTAGAAACGATTTTTGCAGCCCATGTTTGAATTTTTTTACGGTTGGGCCGGCGCGTTGGTGGCGCGGAAGGATTCGCGCCACGGCTGCTGATGTTGGTAGAGTTCCAGTCGCTGGCGAAGTTCATTGAGATTATTTATTTTGACTGTGTTAGTCAGCGCCACCGCCCGTTGCATGGCCTCTTGCGCGTCGTCGAAACGACCAACTTCCGCGCATGCCATACCGAGTGAATCAAGCACAAATGGCTGCGTGCCGCCGGTCAGCAGGTTGGCCTTGAAGGCATACAGAAGGGCGGTCTGGCCGTCGCGCAGTTTCGGATTTTCCTCGGCGGCAAGCACGCGCGCGAGGTAGGCGAGGATTTGAAAATTATCCGGGTCGAGCCGCAACGCATCGTGGAACTGGTCCAGCGCCTCGGTGTCGCGGCCTTGCTTGAGCAGCGCGTTGCCCAGTTGAAAATGAGTCCACGAATAATTTGGATCGAGCTTCAAGGCGTTCGTATATTCCTGCATCGCCTCGTCAAACCGGCCAAGTTGGACCAGCGCGTTGCCGACATTGTTGTGCAGATAGGGAATTTCCGGTTTCAACCGGACGGCCGTTTGAAATTCGGCCAACGCCTCCGGAATTTTGCCATCGTCATATAATATGTTGGCAATGTCGTTGCAGATTTCAAAACGCCAGGGGGCAAGCCGTTGCGCCTCGTAAAACTCGACCAGCGCTTCACTCGGCTTGTCCTGCACTTCCAACGCCGCGCCCAGATTGAGATGGGCCGTGTCATTGTCGCGCGTCACCGCGATTGCGTGACGGAAAAGCGTCTCGCTGTCCTGCCAGTAGCGCAACTGGTTTTCCGTCAGCACCACACAAGCGGCCAGCACGGCAAAACCGGCGGCTATAAATCTTTTTTGCGAGCGCGGCTGTTTCAACAACGCCCATGAACCAAAAACGATGGCCATGAAAATTCCAACGGACGGGAAATATGTATAGCGGTCCGCCCGCGCTGCCGCCCCCACCTGAACCAGACCAATGACCGGCACGAGTGTTCCCAAAAACCAGAACCAGCCCATGAGCGGTGCGACGGTGCGACCACGCGCCATCCATACCAGCACAGTTATCAAACCCAGGCCGGCGCAGGAAATCGCGATGGCCGGTGAGGCAAATTCTGTGGGCAGCGGATAGCATACCGCCAAGTCCGCTGGCCAGATGATTTGGGAAAGATAAGCCACATAGGAGACGACCACGTTTTCCAACCGCAACGGTAACGGCACCACCTCAAGCGTGTCCATCGCCGAGCCTTGCGCCAGAAAAGTGACAACACATGAAATCGCACTGAGCAGGAAGAATGGAATTTTTTCAAACAAAAGCGAAAAACAGTTCGCCGATTCGAAACGCGGCGAAAACCGCAGCCTCTGCAATGGCCAGAAATCCAGCAACAGCAGCACGAACGGCAATGTGACCAGCATCGGTTTGGACATCAGGCCGAGCGCAAAAAAAATCAGCGCATGGCAGAAGCTGTGCCGAGATTTTTGCCTGGCATATTTCACATACGCCAGCAGCGCCAGCAGCGCAAAGAACGTGCTCAGAACATCTTTCCGTTCTGCAATCCACGCCACCGACTCCACATGCAGCGGATGCCAGCCAAACAGCGCAGCCACCAATGCGCTGGGCCAAGGAGTGCCCGTCAGCCGCAGCAACAGCGCGAACAACAGTGCCACGTTAACCGAATGGATCAAGGCGTTGACGAAGTGGTGCGCTCCGGCATTCAAATCAAAGAGTTCGCAGTCCGTCATATGCGACAGCCAGGTGACGGGATGCCAGTTCGATTCATAGAAAGTTGTGAACGCCCATTTTATGCCTGCGTAGGTCAGTCCGTTTTCGACGATACGATTGCCGGTGATATAGTCGTCGTCATCGTAATTGATGAATCCGTCACGGGTCACCGGGAAGTAAATCAGCAGTGTGACGAGCGTGAGCAACAGGGCGATGAATCGCGGACGCGACATGATGTTTCTTTTAGGTGATTTTAAGCCTTTATCAAAGCATGTTTACTAGAATCAACACATTTCCAACTTTGCAACGGACATGGTCTTGCTCATGAGTTCATAACGATGCCATCACAGGTGAGCGCTGCGATGTTGTAAGCTTTCATTAAATGGAGATGACAGTTTATTTGAAAGGCAACGCAGAAGGAAGAATTCAGAAACGATATTTGCCACCTGCGTTTGAGTAATTCACGGTTGGGCCGGCGCGTTGGTGGCGCGGAAGGATTCCCGCCACGGCTGCTGGTTCTGGTAAAACTCCAGCCGCAGCTGCAACGGAGCGGTGTTGGTCATCTGCGCGGCGCTGGCGAGGGCGAGGGCGTTTTGTGCGCAGGCTTGTGCGTTGGTGAAGTCGCCGATTTCGGCGAACGCCATGCCGAGGATGTCGCAGACCATGGGCTGAACGTGGCCGGCCAGTTCGTCGGCCTTGAGGGCGAGAATCAGCGCGCTTTTGCCGTCGCGGGCGGCGGCATTTTGGTTGGCGGCAAGATAGTGTGCGACCGTCGCCAGGGTTTGATAATTGCCCGGCTCAATTTGCAGCGCGGCGTCAAATTCATCCAAGCCTTCGGCGTCTCGACCCGTTTTGAAAAGAACTTTCGCGGCTTCAAGATGCGGAGCGGCGTAGTTTGGCTCGTTTTTTTCGGCCGCCGAAAATTCTTTCAACGCCTCGTCATAACGGTTGAGCGCGGCGAGCTGTCCGCCGGCGGCGGTGTGGAGACTGGCCATGCCGGGAGCAAGTTGAATGGCCTGGCGGTATTCGGCCAGCGATTCGTCATGCCGGCCACGAATGCCGAGCACGTTGCCGAGGTTGTTGTAAACTTGATAACGTCTGCTGCCCATTATTTCGGCTTGATGATAGGCGGTCAGCGCCTCGTCAAACCGGCCTTGCGTGTCGAGTGCCACGCCCAGGTCAAGGAGGGCGATCTCGTTGTTTGGCGTCACGACGGCCGCGCGGCGGAAAAGCGTTTCACTGTCGCGCCAGAATGAAAGCTGATTTTCCGTGGCCAGAATGCACGCGCAGCAAATCAACCCCGCAAATCCGAACCGGATGACTTTGGGTGTTTGCATCCGCTCCGCCAGTTCGCTTCCCAGAATGACCACGGCGATGAAAAACCCGATGGACGGGAGGTAAGTGTAGCGATCGGCCATCGCCTGACCGCCGACCTGCACTAGGCCGATGACCGGAACCAGCGTGCCGAGAAACCAGAGCCAGCCGGTGAGGAAATACGGACGCGAGCGGCACCAGCGCCAGGCAACGGCGGAGATCAGCAGCAGTGCCGCCAGTGAAAACAGAACTTGGAGCGCGGGGATCATTTCCGGCATCGGGTAAAACACGCAAAGGTTGGCCGGCCAGAAGAATTTCAAAAGATAACTGACGATAGCGACTGGCATATTCTCCAGCCGGTAGCCCAGTGGAACTTTTTCGAGCGGGACGATGGCCTGGTGTTGCGCGAGAAACGTGACGGTGCAGGAAATGATGGTGAGCAGGAAGAAGGGAATCTTTTCCGATAAAAGCGAAAGGTGGAAAGCGGATAGCGGAAATCTTGCCAGCGGCCAATAGTCCAAAAGCAGCAGCACAAACGGCAGCGTGACCAGCATGGGTTTGGCGAGCAGCCCCAGCGCGAAAAAAATCAGCGCGAACCAAAAACTGCGCCGGCAGTTTTCCTTCACGAACTTCGTATAGCTCAAGAGTGCCAACAGTGCGAAGCAGGTGCTCAAAACGTCCTTGCGTTCAGAGATCCATGCGACGGACTCAACATGGAGCGGATGCCAGGCAAACAGCGCGGCGACCATAGCGGACGGCCAGATTCTTTGCGTGAGCCTCCACAGCAGGACGAAGAGCAGCGCCGTGTTGGCCGAATGAAACAGCACATTGATGAAGTGGTGCGCACCGGCGTTCAGGCCGAACAGCGTGCAGTCGGCCATGTGCGACAGCCAGGTGACGGGATGCCAGTTGGCCTCGTGGAAAGTTGTGAACGCCCATTTTACGCCCGCCCCGGTCAGCCCGTTTTTGACGAAGGGGTTGTCGGTGACGTATTCATTGTCGTCGAAGTTCACGAAGCCAAACCGACCGACCGGCAGGAACACCAGCAGGGTGATGAACGCAAGCAACAGGGCGATGAGACGTGGACGCGACATGACGGTTCTTTTAAGCCATTTTTCAACTTTGGCAAAGACAGTTTAGCGGGCGATTGTTTCCAAACTCGACATTTAAAATTCAAAACTCAAGACTGCGCTGATGGCTTTGCCCTATAAAATCGCCACGCTGCTTTACTGCTTCAACGAACACGAAGAAATTCTTTTGCTCGAACGCGCGCAGGAGCCGAACCGCGGCCTGTGGAGCCCGTGCGGCGGCAAATTGAAAATGGACCTCGGCGAGTCGCCCTACGCCTGCGCCTGCCGCGAGGCGCACGAAGAAATCGGGTTGAAAATTTCGCCGCCGGATTTGCATCTGGCCGGGATCATCAGCGAACACGGCTACCAGGGCCAGACGCACTGGCTGATGTTCTTGTTCGAGGTGAAGGTGAAACTAAAAACGCTGCCACCGACTCACGCCGAAGGCCGCTTTGAATTTTTCCCGCGCGAAAAGATTTTTGACCTGAAAATTCCGCAGACCGACCGCGAACAAATCTGGCCGTGGTTCTGGCAGCTTCGCAGCGGTTTTTTTGCAGCGCACTGCCATTGCCACGCGGACGGACGAAACGAATGGACGTTGGAAGAGGTGCGAGGCGCTGGGCTTGTGGCACGAGGAAAAACCGCTTTGCCGCGCGCCCACAGCCCAGAGCCTCGGCCTGATTTTTTATGATCGATCCCATCATTGACCTTCACAGCGACGATTATTTCATGGGCGAGGCTTTGCGCCAGGCGGCCAAGGCTTACGAAAAGGGCGAGGTGCCCGTCGGCGCGGTGGTTGTGCGCGAGGGCCGAATCATTGCCCGCGCCTTCAATCAGGTTGAAACACTGAAGGACGCCACGGCGCACGCGGAGATGCTCGCACTCACACAGGCGGAAAATGCCGTGGGCGACTGGCGGTTGACGGATTGCACGCTTTACGTCACCAAGGAGCCATGTCCCATGTGTGCCGGTGCGATTGTTCACACGCGGCTGGCGCGGGTGGTGTTCGGTGCTGGCGATCCCAAGGGTGGCGCGGCGGGCGGCGCGCTGAATTTATTGCAGTTCCCCACATTGAATCATCGCTGCGAGATCACGTCCGGCATGCGGCTGGAGGCATGCCGCGCACTGCTGCAAAGTTTTTTTGCCAAACAGCGCGCCGCGAAGAAGAACGGAGAAGGTTCCGGCACCGTTTGAAATTTAACCTTGCAGCCAGAGTGCGAACCGTCTCAATTCGAAGTTTTTGCCAAACCTGATGGCGGGGATTTTTCCAGCGCGTTTCTGTTTGGCCACGGACAGCGGATTGGGACGATCCGCGCTCCTTCTGGCCGCGGGAACGTGCCGACTGTTTCCCGAGCCCCTGTTTTGAGCTGTTTTCACAAAAACTTGGAAAACTAAGATGTAACGATGGTCTTTTTAACCCGATGGCGCGCCGTCGTGGCAAAACGAATATTGTTTCAGGCTGAAGCCGTGCCATCGGGTTATAAAAACCATCGTCTGCGGCTGATGGTGTGCCACCAAGGTAAAAAGAGCGTCATTTCGGCTTAACGGCACGCCATCAGGGCGCAAAGACCATCGAATCGGGGTGTCGACACACCATCGGGGTAAAATGAGAGTCGTTTCGTGCTGGCGCGGCGCGGCCGTCTCTGACAAGCCGACCTTTCCGGAGCCGCGAGAAGTCTCAATTCGTAGTGCGTGGCTAGAGCAAATTAAATAAAACTGTAGCCGCAATGGGCAAACCAATTGACGGCGTCCTGGGGTGTCACCGCCGCTAAAGCGGCGGCGATGGCCTGATCCAGCGATTCTTGGGTCCGCGCCTC